>JACXTT010000099.1_pt1 | contig 127846 bp, 125 predicted proteins | sample 9270951 | NCBI WGS metagenome assembly JACXTT01 (sample SAMN15532306, study PRJNA645909) | rock metagenome | isolation source: weathered quartz diorite | place: Puerto Rico | collected 2017-06-21 | reverse complement strand
ACGCTAGAAGAAGAACCGCCAAAATCAACTCCCGTCGCAACCGCCGTCGAGCAGGCTGTATCGGTATATCCAGTGATGGTCACAATCTGACCGCTTGTATAGCCCGTCAATACTAAGGTATAAGCCCCGCCATCAACCAAGCCACCAATCTTAATTGAGTTCGTTCCGGAGTAACTAGAAACTTGAATATTGCCAGTGGAAAAATTCACGCATTGAGTGCTAGAAGACTGCGAATTTGCCACAATTGAACCACCACTTACATTTAGCATGGCTGCTGGCGATGTCGTGCCTATGCCAACATTGCTTCCCGAGACTGCAACAGGAGAATTCGCAAGAGTTGTCGAAGCACTATAATAAGGAATATATCCCGCCGTTCCTGAACCCGACAATGTTCCAGAAGGCAAATCAGCCGAAGCAATCGCTCTAAATGTTGGAGCCCCAGCACTTCCATTTGGTGCCGCAAAGAAGGTGTTTGCCGTCTGCGATGAGTATGTCACTTGGGAACCAGAAACCGCAATACTTGTGCACGACAAGTTATCAGTTGCCGCCGTCCAAGTGACTGTTTGAGATGAAGTGCACCCCACACCACTGAATGCCTGTGCACCTGTAATTGTAGATCTTAAGTCAAACATGCTTACAAAGTTCGGTGCCCAGCTTGTACCGTTATAGCGTAAAACATGGCCCGAAATTGTTGGTGCTGTGGCACTGACTGCTGTTCCTTGAAGTTTTCCGACGGTGATAGCGCCTGCATTCGTCATTGTCGCATCACCACTTGGCGTAACAGCCGTCGGAGTTCCCGACTGTCCCACCCAGATTTTTCCATCAGCCAATGAGCTTGCCTGCAATCCCGTTGTGCCGATCGTAATACTACCAGCGGCCGGAGTGATTGTGATTCCAGAACCTGCTGTTAAACTTGCAGCAACCGGAGCCGCTCCCGTCGAGCCAATCAAAAGTTGGCCGTTTGTTAAAGCAGCCGCCTCAACGATCGCGCCTCCGCTCGACACTATGATACGATTATTATTTAAAGCTGTGGACGAATTCGTACCACCGTTAGCAACCGGCAACACACCAGTGTAAGCCGTTGCAGTCGTCGACGGCGTCGTCCAAGACAAATTTCCCGAAGTATCTGAAGTTAACGTCTGGCCCGCAACTGACGCCACAGAAGTCGGCAGTCTTAAAAAGTAACTTGTTCCGATGGCTCCACTTGGCCCTTCAACTGTCACGGTGTTAGAACCAGAGCCCGCTGTATACACATTCCCAATATTAGCTGCGAAATTCAAGTTGCCTGTCATTGAATCGCCAGCTTTTAATACGTTCAGTGATGCAGATCCAGTCACATTACCTGTTAAGTTCGCAGCGATCGTACCAGCAGAGAAATTTCCGGAAGCATCACGCTTTACAATTGTCGAAGGTGTATTGGCATTGGTTGCTGCATTAGCAACTAGCTCTGCCGAATGAACATTGGCCGCTGTAGAGCCACCCACTGAGTTCACTGTGGCAGCTACTGATCCAGATCCTGAAGCAGATGCATCGCCAGTTAAGGCCGTGATAGTGCCGCCAGAGCCAGCAGATGATGCAATAACAACCCAAGCACCTGAGTTGTACTGATATATCTTATTTGTATCAGTTGCGGAGTAAATGGCTCCAGCTGATGGTGAAGCTGGCTTCGCAGCATCGTTGCCAGTTTGAATTGAGGGCGTACCCCCCGCATTTTTCACGGAGTCCGAAATGCCATAGCCAGAAAGAGTCGTGGGAGTTCCAGAAATAATCGCACTCCAAGGAATCGCGATTGATGTATTGCTTGCTGATGTCAGGCGTCCTTGAGCATCGACAGTAAACGTTGGAACTTGTGTAGCAGAACCATAAGAACCTGCTGCCACAGCAGTATTTGCAAGACTAATGGTTCCCGTAGTTGTGATAGGACCACCGCTGAGACCAGTTCCTGTGGCGATGTTGGTGACGCCACTACCACCTGAGTTTGAAGCAATTTGAATCCAAGCAGAGCCATTATCGAAATAAATTTTTTGAGTATCAGTTGCCGCATAGAAACGGCCGTTGGTTCCAGCTGTTAGCTTACCTGCATCCAAACCTGATTGCATACTGACGGCGTTACCTGCATTTTGGACACCATCAATAATTCCATAACCACTTAAAGTGGTCGCATGATTTTGTTTCCCGTTGAAGGTGTTCCAATCGGCTGATGATAGGTAACCATTGGTTGACGTTGTTGCCTGAGAAATAGAAATCACTGGCGTTGAACTTCCAGTCGCTACGCTAATCGGTGCCGCGCCGGATACAGATGTTACAGTGCCTGAGTTCCCCGTGGGCAAAGTTGTCGGTGTCCATTTCGAACCATTCCACTGAAGTATCTGATTATTTGTAGGTACCGTTGAATCTACCGGACTGTTTTGGAGTGCCACTACTTTCGCAGCCCCCATTGAACCTGTAACATCACCAGCAAGTCCAACGTTGATAGATTGGCATTGGAAATTGCTAGATACAGAATTCCAGTACATGGTTTGGCTTGTCGTACATCCAGCCGATCCCACATCTGCACTGAACGCAGCTTGGGTCATATAAGAACCTAAACCACTGACGTCTGATGTAGCTATATTTGCAGATATCCAATTTGTTCCATTGAACTTAAAAAATTGACCAGATGTTGGCACTGCCGAAGAAACACTCACACCTTGAAGTTTGGCGACTGTAGGCCCTGGATAGGTTCCACTTAAGTCACCACTTGCCGTTCCTCCAAATTGAATTGAATTCACAAGCCTAGGATCATTACCTGCTGCCACCGTATTTGCTGTTGTTCCTACATTCAGAGTGATCGCAGGCGATGTCGTCCCATTTACGACGGTCAAATAGCTGTTGCTTGATGAAACACTCGTAACAGTTCCACCTGAAGAACCAGACACCCCAGCACAAGTTAAAGTTGTGCCGTTCCAACTTAAAAACGTCCCTGATCCACACGTAGGAAGACCTGCCTTCAATAAGAAATCAGTTGCGACATTTGTACCAAGTTTCTCGGCGGAGTGAGCGTAGCCAGCAAAAGGAACCGAACGAATCACGTTATCCGGTGAAATAGTTTTCCATGCCGTACCATCATTGAATTGCACACGTAACAAACGCGCATCACCTGACTGCGGAGCATATACTCCAGGTCCATTCGTACATGTATAGCCCGTGCAACTTCCACAAGCGAATGTCGATGAGCTATTGAAAGCGTCTAGGACAGAAAAACTTCCTCCCAAAGGAAAGTCTATGGAGCCAATTCCTATGGGAACATCAAATACCCCTCCAGAACTAACCATACTATAGCCAGTGACTTGTTCTTGATAAATAATGCAGGACCCAGATGGATTGGTAATTTGAAAAATGAAACTGACGTTGCTAGCCTCCAGCGGAGACCCATTAGAGCTGAGAATACGTCCCTGATAAGTCAAAATTGCAGGCGCAGCAAAGGCCTCAACTTCCATAAAAACAAATAGCGCCGGAAGAACGAATAGCCACCGCAATGTTTTTTGCTCCAAAACGTTCAAAGTTCTCATATTATAGTTATCGTCTTGCCCCGACGCTGACTTAAGAGAAATATTCGCAATATTATGACAACTAGCTGTTTAGTTAGTCGCCGCAGTGACTTACCGTTATATTTTGATTCGTTTCAAACAAACGACAACACTTAACCTCACCCGAACGGATGACTTATGCCATAAAGAGACTTACCGCCATCTCGAATTTATAAGTTTTGGATTTTCTTAGACAATTATTCCGATGCGAAACTCCAAAAAGAAATTTGGAGCGGGAGACGGGGCTCAAACCCGCGACCTATGCCTTGGCAAGGCATCGCTCTATCAACTGAGCTACTCCCGCATCGAGAGAGAGCCCAAATTAATGTTGCCAGCCATTCTTGTCAACGGCTAAAACTAAAAAAATGAAAGCTTTAGTGGTAGGACGCATTAAAAAATGGATGATATTCGCCCTCATAGGCTGCCTTGCTTACTTTGTAGGCTATATCTGGGGGCAAAGGACTCAAAAAAACCCCTCAACACCCACACCTGAGATCGTTTCGCCTAAGCAATAGGCAAATTCCAAGGGGACATTCGCTCATGATAAATCTTCTGAAAAAATATCAGCTTCTTAGTCTTCCCTTTCTACTGCTCTTTCTAGTGGCCTGCACCCATCTAAAGGCCTCACATTATAATCACTTTCCACAAACTGTGGCGACCCCATACCCAGACAGCATTTTAGATTTTTACTCCACCAAGGACCCTTATGGAGAGTTTTCTAATTTTGCGCTCTTTCCCGTATTTATAGACAATGAGTGGTGGCCCACCAGCGAGCATTACTACCAAGCTCACAAATACGAACGCGCAGACCTCATTGCCTGGGTTCGAGCAGCACCAACTCCCTTTGAGGCCGCACAAAGAGGTCGCGATAAAAACATTGAAAAAAGAGCTGACTGGGAACAACGAAAAGATGAGTTTATGGAGAAAGCCGTTAGCGATAAGTTTATGCGCTATCCAGAATTACAAAAACTCCTCCTATCCACAGGCGACTCGCGCATTTACGAACATACAAAAAATGATTGCTACTGGGGTGACTGCGGCGATCGCACCGGAAAAAATAAACTCGGTCTTTTATTAGAGAAAACAAGACGTTCACTGAAGGAAATCAGCAAGAATGACAAACCTTAATATCAAAAAAATTTCTTCTGCTTTAGTTCTTATGGGGCTCCTTACTACTCACGCTTCTTTCTGTCACGCTGAACAAAAAGATGAAACCCCTACAACAAACGCAAACCCAACAAAAAAATTTGATAACGAAGCTCCTAAGTCTAAAAGAAAAAGATCAAAAGGCCCTGTCGAAAAGCGCAACTCCCCACAAGACAAACGCTTAGAAACGCCCCGCGATCCAGAAATGAGAAACCGCAAAGAGGATGTCGACTAAGGCAATTGCTTTTGCCTTATTTAGTCTAGAAGCTTCAATTAAACATAATCTCCCTATGTTCCATTGCAAACGGAACACTCTAAATTTGTCTCTCTGTTCCTCCTTTTTCATAATCACAGTTCAGGAACAAAGGAGCTACAAATGCGCACTCATAAGAGCGAATCCACAAAAAAGCCAAAGCGTCCACTGACTGGCAATAGAGCCGGTTCAAAAAAGAGAGCCTCAAAAAGACCCGCGTCCCATGCCAGCAAAGATGACCTCGTTAGCCACGAAAATGATCTCTTTGATGAAGAAGAGGATTTCGAATCTCCCCGTCGCAACCCCAGCCAGGCTCGCCCCAGCGAAATGGAAGAAGATCGGCCGCCACGCTCGCGAAGAAATATTCTTTAAATTTTTAATTTGTTACTGCCTTTGACAGAATGACATTCAAGGCAGTAACAAATATTCATCGCAGAATCGCGAATCATCCCTCGTCGCGAACAAATTATCTTAACTATAAACATTTATGTGTTGAACCTTTCGAGATTATTGAAAAGAATAAGTCATGAGATGGCGAATGCTGATTATATTGAGCGCTCTTTTCACGGTCATGGTTTTGCCATTCGTAGGCTATGAGTTCTTTCGCTATGCCTCTTCTGATTTCAACAAGGACTACATCTCAATCTATAATTGCTCTGAACGTCACGGCTGTTGGGATTATAACGACAGGATTTGTCGCGTCAGTGAAAGCCACAGCTCGCAACAGTGTGAACGTGTTCGCAAGTAAAATTCAAATTCATTTGTTCTCTGGCATACAACTATCACAAATGAACTCTTAGTTTATTGTTTTATCTCTGAATGACCCTTGGAGAGTTGGCGTGATCCGCCCTGAGGTTCAATCTTAAAGACTCCAGACACTAGCAAAGGAGTTCGCCATGCACAGACCTACTTCTAGGCCTGACGTTTTTCGCACCGAACGACGTGAACGCTCTGATCGCTACGAACATGATCAAAATCCCCATCAAGATTTCGTTCGCGACGAAGAGGAGCACGTCGGCTATCCCATGCGTGACACTGAAAGACGCGATTGGGACACCCGCCATGTGCATGCTTATGAGGACTACGACTCTCGCCGCGAGGGCTCGAATCGTTCTTCCTATGATGAAGAACGCGGCAACTGGAACTCTGAAAGACGCAATGACTATGAAAATCCCCAGCGCTATGCTAGCGGTCGAAACTCCATGGGTCGACCTTACGATGCCAATCGCTTTGCCGATGCAGAGCGGTCCTCCTTAGCCTACGATAGACATGCGACCTATGGGTCTGACTACAGCTCCGATGCGGCCCGCGCGGGATCATTTGGAATCAGAAAACCTGACACCGACATTAACTATGGAACAGATCACTACTCTTCATCAGACCGCTACCGCCGAGACATTACAAACCGTCACGAAGATGCTCACTTCAACTTCAGTGGCCGTGGTCCAAAAAGTTTCAAGCGCTCTGATGAGCGTATCAAAGAAGAAATTTGTGAAATGCTCACCCGCAGCGCTTCCATCGATGCCGAAAATATTGATGTTAAAGTCAGAGACGGAGAAGTGACTTTGTCAGGAACAGTTCCGCAAAGACATATGAAACATCTTGCCGAAGATCTTTCAGAACGTTCACTTTCCGTCAAAGATGTCATAAACAACATACGCGTCAAAAAGGAGATTTCACCGGACCGGGAAAACTTTGTCACAGAGTCCGACAAATTGAATTCGTCAGTGAATGCAAAGAAAAGTGAAAACTCCCCAACTTCCACGCCCTTAAATCCCAATCACTAACGTTCCACCAGAGGAGAGGCTGGCGTAGACTTCAGGCCTCTCCTCGGAACTTCAGGAGGACCTATGAGATCCAATATCTGGAAAGGCTCCATCAGCTTTGGTCTTTTAAACATCCCCGTCACTTTGCAAACTGCCGATCAAGACAAAGAGATTCATTTCTCGATGCTCGACAAAAAAGACCTTTCAAGAATCAGCTACAAAAAATTCAGCGCCCAAACAGGTAAAGAAGTCCCCTACGATCGCATCGTGAAGGGATTCGAATATGAAAAGGGGCACTTCGTAGTAATGAACGAAACTGATTTTAAAAAAGCCAATGTCAAAGCCACCCAGACCATCGACATTGAAGACTTCGTTCTGCTTTCCGATGTGGATCCATTGCTCTTTGAACGCCCTTACTATCTAGCACCGCAAAAGGGAGCTGAAAAAGGTTACTATCTTTTGCGTGAAGCTTTAAAAAAATCTAAAAAGGTCGCCATTGCTAAAATCGTTATTCGCGTAAAGCAGCACCTAGTGATGCTCATGCCACGGGGTGAATATATTGTTTTAGAAATCCTGCGTTTCTCTCATCAAATCAAAGAAGCTTCCGAAGTGGACTACCTTAAAGAGGCCAACAAACGAATCTCCTTCTCTCCAAGGGAATTAAAAATGGCTGAGGAATTAATTGAGGGAATGACAGCGAAATGGAGTCCCGACAAGTATAAAGATACCTACTATCAAGACATGATGAAACTCATTAAACAAAGAGTCCGCCAAGGCAAGGGGCAAATCGTCCAAGAGGTCGTTAAAGAAGAACCCATTAAATCCACCAGCAACGTTGTGGATCTTATGCCTTTGCTTAAAAAAAGTTTGGCCGCCAGCAAACCCAAAACAGCTAAGAAAAAAGTGGCTGCCCGGGCCCATGCCTAAAGGAGGCGCCCATGCCTTTGCATGAGTACCAACGAAAACGGAACTTTAAGAAAACTACGGAACCCAAAGGGGCCAAACGGAAGGCCAAAGAACATGCCTTGATGTTTGTCGTCCAAGAACATCATGCTTCGCACCTTCATTATGACTTTCGCTTGGAATGGAATGGAGTTTTAAAGAGCTGGGCTGTCCCCAAAGGCCCAAGCTTGGATCCGCAAATCAAACGCCTCGCTGTCGAAGTCGAAGATCACCCCGTCTCTTATGGCTCCTTCGAGGGGGTCATTCCTGAAAAAGAATACGGCGCCGGCGAAGTCTTTATCTGGGATACTGGAATATGGATTCCTCTTTCAGATCCCACCACTGGTTTAAAAAAAGGGCATCTTCAATTTGAACTCAAGGGAAAGAAACTCAAAGGTCGTTGGGATTTAGTTCGCACCCACTTCGCCGGCCGACAAAAACAATGGTTGCTCATTAAAAAACAGGACTCTTTCATCAAGGAAGGATTTGCTATTGCGGCAAGAGACAACAAAACCGTATCGAGAAAAAAGTCCTCAGGCCGTGAACCGTCAGATTTAAAATTTATATCTCCAGAGCTTGCTCAATTGGCAACCACTCCGCCGAGTGGAGATAACTGGCTACATGAAATTAAGTTTGATGGCTACCGCATGCAAGCCCATCTTAAAAATGGATCTGCCACTCTTCTGACCCGAACCGGCCTGGACTGGAGTGAAAAATTTCCTTCAATCGTCAAAGCTCTGGAGTCAATTTCTGTCGATGAGGCCGTCCTTGATGGCGAAATTGTATGGCTTGATGCCAAGGGCCGAAGTAACTTTCAACTTTTACAAAATGCACTCAAAAGCAATGAAACAGGTCCCTTGATTTACTACTTATTTGATCTTCTCTCATACTCTGGACAAGATATTCGGGATCTTGAGTTGGTGGAACGCAAAAAAAGATTAAAAATGATTTTAAAAAACTCCTCTAAGAATATCCGCTACAGTGAGGAGTTAAAAGGATCAGGCAACGAACTCTTAAAGCTTGCATGCACCCATAAACTTGAGGGAATTGTTTCTAAAAATATTGAAAGCACTTATATTTCTAATAGAAATTCCAATTGGATTAAGACCAAATGCACACACCACCAAGAATTTGTCATTGGCGGCTATACTGAAGGGACCGGCGCTCGCAGTCATATCGGCGCCTTGCTATTGGGGGTTTATAAAAATAGAGAATTGCATTATGTCGGAAAAGTTGGAACTGGCTTTACGCAAAGATCTTTGCAAGATGTTTTAAATACTCTTAAGCCTCTAGAGGAAAAATCATCTCCTTTTAAAAAAAAATCGCCGCGAGAAAAAAACATCCACTGGGTGAAACCTCGGTTAAGTGCTGAAATCACATTTGCCAACTGGACCCAAGACGGCCATCTTCGGGCTCCCGTCTTTAATGGTTTGCGCGAAGATAAGCCCAGCAAAGGCATCATAGAGGAAAAGCCCTTAGAGCCGCTGGAAGTAGAAGCCGTCACCCTCAGCAACCCAGACAAAATCCTTTATCCTAAAGAACGTTTAACCAAACTTGATGTCGCCAACTATTACGCAAAAATTTCCAAGCATATTTTGCCCTTCCTTGAACACCGTCCTCTATCTCTTCTGCGTTGCCCGGAAGGAGTTCAAAAAACCTGTTTCTTTCAGAAACATATTCCTAATAAACTTCCGACAAGTCTTCGAGGAATTGAAATACCTGAAAAAACGAGACTGGAAACATATGTCAGTGTTCACAATGCCTTGGGATTAAGAACTCTGGTGCAAATGGGCGCCTTTGAAATACACTGTTGGAACTCGGTTTCTGATAACGTCGAAAATCCAGATCAGATTGTCATTGATTTCGACCCTGGTCCACAAGTGCCATGGAAGCAAGTTGTTGAAGCCGCTTTTGAATTAAAAAAAATATTAGATCACTTGAAACTAAAATCCTTTGTAAAGCTCAGCGGAGGAAAAGGCCTGCACGTTCATATTCCTGTGAAGCCTCTTTACAGTTGGGATCAAATCAAAGCTTTTTCGTTTGTCTTGTCTCGACAAATGGAAAATACACGCCCCGATCGTTACGTCATAAAGATGGGAAAAAGCCTGCGCACTAATAGAATCTTCGTCGACTATCTTCGCAACATGCGGGGAGCTACGGCCGTGGCTCCTTATTCTTTGCGTGCCCGCCCCCTGAGTGCCGTGGCCCTCCCCGTGGAATGGAGTCAACTTAAGAAAATTAAAAGTGGAAACGAATTCACTCTTACAAAAACTATTCAGTTTTTAGCTAAAAGAAAAAAAGATCCATGGAAGGACTATTTGCACAGCCAGCAGCGCATCAAAATTTTGGACGATAGCATAAAGAAATCTTCTTCCTCAGATTTAGGAGTATCTCTCTGAGCTTCAAAGAAATACTCCCACTAGGATCATTTTAAGGAGCATAGGCCTCAGGAGGAAGATCCTTAGTACGAGAACCCTCTCCTGGAATTTTATCAGCAAGAACATCTACTTTTTCAATGGTTGGCGCCTTTACAAACAGATCTGGTGCTTTCTTCATCAAAGCCTCTGCCACCTTTCCCCCCAGATGAGCCTGTCTTCCGGATTCATCTGGGAACGCATCAAAAATTCCAAAGACTGAAGGACTTAAGCGAATCGCAAACCAGACTGTAGTGGCAAACTCATCTTCCACGAGGGGCAAGGCACTTTTTAAAAAGCTCTCTACTTCTTTTTCTTTCCCGGGCTTAGCTTCCATTCTGACAAGCAATGCGGACTTCACCATAGGACTCTCCCTGCTCTGAGCAATTAATATTGTTTCAGTTCAGTACATATGAGGATTCCGCCGCTGCCAACTCAGCTGACTTCGTTATGCGAATTCTCATTGCGAATCATTTTTTGCGTCAAAACAAAACGCCCTTATAAAATTCTCAATAAACTTTAATTTTTTTATAAACAGACCCTTCTTAAGTCCTGCAAAACTCCGATGAGTATTTTGCTCAACAAAGAACAAGAGCTCAACACGAACATAGGAGTGCGTATGTTTAAGAAATCAGCGAAATCAGTGATGGCAGCATGTTTCCTTGCGGTGGCAGGACTTTCAGGTTGCGCACACTTTGGCAGCAGCGAGCCCACAGCTTACTATCCACACAAGTCGGTGGATCCAAGAACTCCATCTTCTTATGAAGAGCCTTCTAAGGACTGGCGCTATGACATGCGCTCGCAAAGATTTGATGTACCTGGTAAGCCTTATCTCCAATAAGACCAGTGTAAAATAGATTAACCATTTATAAGCAAAAGCCCGTCATCATGATGGGCTTTTGTTTTTTGGGAATTCGTCTAAATACAATCCATTCCCCTAGGCGTAGACAATTTCTATTAAACATCCCCTTCTCACTCTCTGAGAAGTCTTGCGATTTCAACCACTTCGAATTTTAGAGAACCACCTCACATGGTCTTGACGTTGCTTAACTAAGACTGCGGAGGGCCTCTATGCCAAATAATATGACTTCTTACCACTTCACAACTTCTGTACTGATTACCGCACTCTCGTGCCTCCTGATTCTGTCGATAGGTTGTTCACAATCTAGCCAATTCCCCACAACCAGTCCATCTTCTGGAAGCAATCAAAGTGAAGGAACTAATCCGCCAACAAATCCAGGAACCACAAACCCGGGCACCACAAATCCCGGAGACACCACGACCACACCTGGAGATACAACAACTCCTCCAAACACGGGTTACAACATGGTCGCTCTTGCTTGGGAAACATCTGCAAAACCTGAACGCGCGAAATGGTCTGCATACTTGCAAGACATTCTTCTTAATAAGTGGAATAGTCTCCTTGCCGGTGCCGATGATATTGAGACCTTCTGTCCCAAATATTATAAACTCGACAACAATCAGAGAGCGAATGCTTGGGCAGCACTCTTTGTTGGGGTCGCTAAGTTTGAAAGCGCCTATGATCCTACCACTCGCTACCATGAATCTACGATGGGAACAGATGGTGTGACCGGGCTGCCCGTTTATTCAGAAGGTTTGTTGCAATTATCGTATCAAGATATTCAAGGTTATCCATTCTGTGACTTCAACTGGAGCAAAGATAGAAATCTCAGTCCCATAGATCCCAAAAAAGATGTCCTTGATCCTTACAAAAATCTTTATTGTGGTGTGGGCATCATGGCAAAAATCATCTCGAAAAAAGGACAAATCACAGTTAGCTCAGGCGCCTACTGGTCCACTCTTCGCAGTGGTGGCCGCTATCAACACATTTCAGAAATTGCTGCGATCGTAAAAAAACTTCCGTTCTGCAATTAGTTTTGATGCTCCAAAATACCCAAATATATTTATGTTCCCTCTTTGGCAACACCAAGATAAGCCGCCTTCACTTCGGGACTCTTCAGAAGATCTTGAGCCTTGCCTTCCAGACGCACTTTACCTTGCTCTAAGACGTAGGCACGGTCAGCGACCTGCAAAGCTCTAAAAGCCAATTGTTCCACCAAGAGTATACTGGTCTGCTTGGTGGCCTTGATTTTTTCGATGACTCCAAACATTTCATCAATGATCACAGGAGATAACCCCATAGAGGGCTCATCCAGCATAAGAATCTCTGGCTTCAGCATCAAAGCTCTGCCGATAGCGAGCATCTGTTGTTCGCCGCCGGATAAGGTTCCAGCCAACTGACTTCGTCTTTCTTTCAAACGAGGAAAAATCGCAAAGATCTCTTCAATAGTCATTTCTATTTGCGTCTTCTTTTCTTTTTTCGTGCGCAGATAAGCGCCTAAAAGAAGATTGTCATGAACACTTTGCTGCGCAAAAACGTGTCGAGCCTCTGGACAATGAGCCAATCCCAGTCCCACTCTTTTATGAGCAGGAACGCTTAAGACATTTTTACCTTTAACAAAAATTTCCCCAGTTTTCGGTGTAACCAAACCAGAAATCGCACGCAAGAGCGACGTCTTACCTGCTCCATTCGCACCAATCATGGCGACCAGTTCTCCTGGTTCGACATGGACATTCACACCTTTAAGAGCCTCAATACCTCCATAATTTACGACAAGATTTTTAACTTCAAGCATGGGAACCTCCCTCGGTTCCCAGATAGGCCTGAATCACTTGAGGATTTTTTTGAATTTCTATCGGCGAGCCCGCAGCAATTTTTTTTCCAAAATCCAAGACAGTAATCTCATCAGAGATCTGCATCATCATCTCCATGTGATGTTCAATCAGAAGAACTGCAATACCACTGTCTTTGACTTTTCTAATAATGGTATTAAATTCTTGAATCTCTTTCGAGGTCAGTCCCGCGGCTGGCTCATCAAGCAATAATATTTTAGGCTGCAATGCCAACGCCCTGGCAATTTCAAGTCTTCGCGCCTGGCCATAGGCAAGATTCTTTGCTTTCTCTAAAGCCAAATGATCAAGTCCGACAAACTCAAGCCACTTAAAGGCCTCTGCCAAATGCTTTTCTTCTTCCTTACGAACATGCGGCAATCCCAACAGCACCGCAACTAACGACGACCGATAGTGCTTGTGTAAACCCACTGTCACATTATCAAGAACTGTTAAGTCACTGAAGAGCTGAAGGTTCTGAAAAGTCCTCGCCACACCAAGATAAGCTCTTTCAAAGGGCTTTACCTTGTTTGATGGCTTACCAAAAATAAAGACCTGACCGTGGGTCGGTTGATACAGTCCCGTGATCAAATTTACCGTCGTCGATTTGCCGGAGCCATTCGGCCCCATCAAACCATGGATGCTTCCAGGCTTTAGGGACATCTCGAGTTTATTCACCGCAATCAAACCGCCAAAGCGCATCTCTAACGAATCCAACTTTAACGGAATCTCTGATCCATCCGCTGAGGTATTAAACTTCAACTGAATTTGCTGTGCATCGCCTTTAAGTTTATCGACATCATAGGTCACTTTAAGTTGCGGAAACCATTTTTCAAAATAACTGCGCACTAAGCCCGCTATTCCGTGTGGCAAATAGAACAAAGCTAACAGAAGTAAAATACCAAAGACCATCAAGCGCCAGTCTTTAAACCAAGTGAATAGATCGGGTAACACAACTACCAGGGCCATACCGATAGCATTTCCAAGAATCGAGCGCACACCACCGAAAATAAGCGCCATGAGAGCTAAAATTGAGAAATCCAAAGTGAACGTATTCGGCGCGATGTAATTATCCAAATGAGTGAATAAGCCTCCCGCCAATCCCGCAATGGCCGCGGACAATACGAAAGCAGAGATCTTAAATCGTACCCTGGAAATACCACAGCTTTCCGCTGCGACACTGGAATACTTGATGGCCTCAAAGGCTCGTCCCCAAAAGCTTTTCGAAAGATTTCTTTTAAAATACATCACCAACAATAAACAAGGATAAATAACCCAGATAAAGTTGTTTCCATCCAATGACAAACTCCCCAACCGCAACGAAGACATTTGAATGCCTTTGGTTCCGTTCGTAAGAGCTTCCTGTTCGTTGATAATAGTATGGATGATACTGCCGTAAGCGATGGTAGTTACCGCTAGATAAGGACCCGATGCTTTCAACGACGGAAAACCCAAGAGGAATCCGAATAACGCTGTGACGACAATGGCTACTATTAACGAGCTTAAAAATGGCCATTCATAGAAAACTTGAATCGTACTATCGGCATTCCCAGCCGCTGTGGCATTTAAAATCGCGGCCGTATAAGCGCCAACCGCGAAAAGACCCGCATGACCAATCGAGATATCACCAATATAACCCGTCACTAAATCCAAAGAGGCCACAAGAATGGTGTAAATGATAATGCGCCCTAAAATTCCGTGCACATAATATTCATTCTGAATAAAGAACGGCAGAAACAATGGCAAAAGATAGAGAACATAAACTATCCATTTCCAAGAGTTTTTCTTCATGCACTTCTCTTTAAACTTTCTTGATTGTCTTCTTACCAAAAAGACCGCTGGGTTTAATCAAGATCACGAGGATCAAAATAATAAACCCTGGAAGTTCTTTGTAACCTGAAGAAATATATCGAGCCGTCACGAACTCTGAAACACCCAGAATCAATCCACCGACAACCAATCCCAAGCCGGACTCTAAACCACCGATGATAGCTACGACATAGGCCTTCGTGCCAAGCGAAGTTCCCATGGTGGCTGAAACAAACGTCCATGGGGCCACCATAAGGCCACCAATGGTTGCAATACAGGCACTTAGCATGAAAGAGACTTTCACCACTTGCTGTTGAGGAATCCCCATAAGGCTTGCAGTCTCTTTATCCTCACTGACCGCTTGAATAGCTTTCCCATAGATTGTCTTGCGTTTGAAGATCTCTATTCCAAAAACAATGAAGGTGGCTACAATGACAGCCATGATTTCTTGAGGATAAATGCCCGCGCCAAAAACACGCAGAGGCTCATCACCAAGCGGAGACGGAAAACGATAGTCTCCTGTTGACCAAATCTGCTCGACAGCATTTTTAATAATAATACCAATAGCCAGAGTGGCTAAAACCCAGGTGTATTCCGATTTTAATTTTAAAGAAGGTTCCACCGCGAACTTATGCACGGCCCAGCCAGCAATCACACCCGCCACAAGAACACCTACAACTGGAACCACATACGGATAGCCTAACAGTTGACCTGTGGCGCGATCTACATAAAGAGAAAATCCTACGACGCCACCAAGCATCAGAACATTGCCTAAAGAGAAGTTGATGGTTTTAGATGTCGAAAAAGTCAGATTATAACCAAATGCGACCAGGGCGTATATAACACCCTGAACACATCCAGAAATAAGAATCTGCAAGATTTCCGTCATCTTGAGTTCTTACTTCTTTTCAGTTTTCTCAGTTGCAAGAATAACAATTCCATCTTTTACTTGTCCCAACATCACATTCGACTCTTTGACTGCCTCGTGATCTGACGGGCTAAATGGTTTTGGATAGGTTCCCGTGACGCCTTCATAGGGTACCGCAAAATTTTCCAGCGCTTCTTTGACTTTCTTTCCATCCGTAGAGTTCGCCTGCTGAATGGCATTCTTCAATAAGTACATTGAGTCGTACCCTTGTGCCGCTGAAACCGCGGAAGCAATTGGAGACTCTTTGAATTTAGCTTTATAATCATCTACGAATTTCTTTTGTTTTGGAGACGTTGCTGCCGCTTCAATAAATGTTTGCGGCATTTTTGTGCCGTTCCCATTTTTTCCAGCATTCGTAATATAATTCGACATAGCTAAAGTCCAACTGCCGATCATCTCTGGAGTCCAACCAATGCGAGACATCGAATTTGAAATCGCCGCGAGTTCAGGTCCGATACCATATACCAAGAGAACATCAGCACCTGCCGCCTTGGCTTCTTGCAGCTGTGCACTCATATCAGAGTCTTTCAATTTGAACTTTCCGATGTAAACTGGCTTCACGTTCAAGCCCTTCAAAACAGCTTCCATTTTTTCACGACCGTTTTGGCCGTAATTGGTATCATCACAAAGCAGAGCAGGCTTTTTATAACCACGTTTAATCGCCTCACCCACGATAACTTTAGATTGGATATCGTCATTGGCAGCTATACGGAAAACATAATTTTCAGGATAGGTCTTAAACAGCTCGTTCACTTTTGCGCCAGCGCTGACGTTGATAATCATAGGAATTTTTTTCTGATTCGGATATTGAGTACTGGCATCTGCGACGCCGGTATTAATCGGACCGAGCACAGCAACTACGCCTTCTTTCTCTATGAACTCTTGCATGATTTGTCCGCCACGTTCGTTCTTCGCTTCGTCATCGCGATCCACCATGACTATCTTTTTACCAAGAACACCGCCGGAGGCATTGATTTCTTCAATGGCGATTTGCACACCATTACGCATTGAAACACCCATGGGAGCAGATCCACCGGTGAAGGGACCGAACACACCGACTTTAATTGTATCATCTGCTTTTTTTGTACACCCAATAAGTGAAACTGCGAGAAGAAAGGATAGAACGACATTCAATTTCATGAATCCTCCTGTTGATGCTTCCTATATAACTAAAGTCTTTTATCGCGTCAGATCAAAGTCAAGACACGAAAATTAAATCATTTCCATGTCGGCGCAGTAACTTGAAGCTTTGCCGATCCTTAATTAATACTTCTTCATCGGAGATTTTATGTTGAAACACAGTTTACTTCTTCTTTGCACAATCCTGGTCTATTCATTCAGTGCCCGCGCAGAAACATTTTCAAAGCTTCAAGGCACTTATCAGATTCTCTCTTGCCAAAACCTCGGCGCCAATCCTTCTGAAGACCTTTGCCAGTACGACACTATGATTGTTCAAAGTAGTTCCTATGCCACGGCGATTTATTTCTATACAGGTGAATGGGGCGCAAACCTAGTTCGTTCCTTTGGCTTTCCGGCCTCAACAGATAATTCAACAAGTGAAGGCATCTATGAAGAGCGCGGTGACACTTATGCATCCTATATAAAATTAAGCGATGATTACAAAGAATCAACCATTCTAGAACAACTTAAGGACAACCAGTTTCATCTTATTCGCCAACAATCCAGCGCTTCATTTCAAAGTGACGACAAATTTGAACTGGTTCTTAAAAAGATCTCCAATGATGCTCCTGAACTACCAAACACTCCGGACCCCAATGATCCAGATTGAAAAACTTAAAGTGTTGTCTTAAATCTGCGCCAACTGACAAAGACAGCGATCACCGCCATTGCGGCCAGTATTGCAATATCAAACAGAATCAACTGAGGGTCCCCACCCTTAAGAGTTATATTTCGCAAAATCTCTATGAAATAGGTCAGCGGATTTACATAGGAAAACATTCTTAGGGCAAAGGGCATATTTTCAATGGGAAAAACTAAGCCCGACAACAACATCGCCGGGAATAAAAATAGAAAACCGCCCATCATTGATTGTTGCTGATTCTTGGCTAAGGTTGAAATCAAAAGTCCAATTCCTACCGTACAAAAAACAAAAACCGCCGATGAAAACATCAACAACCAGACGCTTCCTCGCAGTGGAAGATGAAATATAAAAACAGCCACTGCCATGATGAGGGGGATATTGCTCAACCCCAACAACACGAAAGGAACTGTTTTTCCAAGAAGCACTTCTTCAGGAAGAACAGGGGCCGAAATCAAAGTTTCAAAAGTTCCAATTTCTTTCTCTTTCGCGATCGACATACTAGTTAGCAAAATGGTGATTAAGCACACCAACATACTCATCACTCCGGGAATCAAAAAAAATGCAGACTGCAAAGCGGGATTATAAAGAACTCGCACATCAAATTGCAGCGGCGGTGTTACGGGATTCTGGCTTTGCACAATGGCCATAAAATATCGCTCTATACTTTCTCCGCGGGTCACATTGATGGCATTCACCAACAGCTGCACTTGCCCCTGATTTCGACCGATGGCTTTATCTAAGCCCCCTGGAGGCGCCACCATTACCGCGTCGGCCTCCCCTTTCTGCATTTGCTCAAAAGGATCTGAGGTAGTCACATTGGCCGGAATAAACCATCCCGAAGCAAGGCAATCGCGATAGATCGACTGCAATGTGGTATCTCCGGGCGCACCAACCAAACTAAGACGAATATTTTTGGCCTCCGTCGATAAAGCCACTCCGAAAATAGTTAGCTCCACACAGGGCGCAAGAAATAATAAAATGCGCATTCTTGGGTCACGTAAAGCCTGTAAGAATTCTTTTTTTATAAACCCCCAAAGAGTTCTCATGGCTCAACGTCCTTTTTAAACTTTTTTGTAGCAAGAAAGATCATCAAGACTAAAAGAAAACACATCACCAGAAACGAAGGCAGGATATCTAAGAAGCTCGCCCCCTGTAAAAAAAGCTGTCTGCTGATCAGAATGAACCAGCGAGCTGGCAGAAGCATTGTGAAGTAATAAAAAAATTTTGGCATGTGCTCACTGGGAAAAATAAATCCAGACAAGAGCAAGGTCGGAAGCAATCCCGTCAACATCGCAAACTGCATACTGAGCTGTTGCCTCCTTGTCAGCACGGAAATCAAAAGCCCCTGCGCCAAATAGGTACTTAAAAAAACCAAACAAGCCAGAAGATAGACTAGAAAATTTCCTCGGAAAGGAACCTCAAACACGAGCTGCGACATCATAAAAACAAATAACGCCGCAACCAAGCCCATCACGCAGTAGGGAAGAAGTTTACCCAGGATAATTTCAATGGGCCGAATGGGCGTTCCCAACAGCAGCTCCATCGAGCCGTTCTCCCACTCGCGGGCCACAGTCAGAGCTGTCAATAGAATCGAAAGGACCGCGATCACCACCGCCGCAAGCCCTGGAACAACAAACCAGCGACTGTTCAACTCTGGATTGTATAAGAATCGACTTTTAACTTCGATGATTGGCTTTGCAGCCTGTGCGCCAAACTCTTTTTGCAACGCCATCACTTGCAAACCGCCCAGATATCCCAAAATTGAGCCCGCCGAAGAATTATCCGTTCCATCCACCAATATCTGTACAGAGCTTTCTCTGAAAAATGTTAGGTCCCGAGCATAGGTTGGAGGAATCACTAGGGCCGCATCGGCTTGTCCTTCATCAACCATCTGTATGGCTTGGCTTGGTCCATGAACATATTTGGGAATAAAATAATGTGAACTGGAAAAAGTTCGTATCAACTCTCGGGAATTAGGAGATTTACTGCCATCAAAAACCGCGATGGGAATTCGGTCTAAATTAAACTCAATCGCTAAACCAAAGAACAATACCATCACCACAGGCATCCCTAGGGCCATAGCCAAAGTAAAGGGATCTCGAACAATATGAAAGACCTCTTTTTTTGCCACTGCTAGAATAGAGGATCGAATCATCTCGCCCCCCCTTCAACCACCGCAATGAAAACATCCTCCAGATGCACATCGTGGGGCTTCTTCTTCGGAAAATTTTGTTTCTTCAAATTTTCAGGACTGTCTAAAGCAATCAACTCTCCGGACCGCATCAAGGCGATGCGACTGCATTGCTCAGCTTCATCCATATAGTGAGTCGTCACAAAAACTGTCTTCTGAGCTGCCGCCAATTGACGAATCAGATCCCAGAAACGCTGTCGATAGGCGGGACTCACCCCCGCGGTTGGCTCATCCAGAAACACAACATCGGGATCATGTAGAAGCGACGCCACTAAGCTGACTTGCTGCTTTACTCCCCCTGGCAAATCCCTGACCATGGCATTCGCGGATTGATTGAAGCGAATAAAATCCAATAGCATTTCTTTTTGCTTCAAAAAAACGGCGCGCTCCAATTTTCTTAGCGAAGCTGTGAAGGATAAATTCTCTGCGACGGTCATGTCATCGTAGAGAGTAAATTTTTGCGACATATATCCGACTTTTTTCTTCACTGCTAGGGAGTCTTCTTGAGCATTGATTCCTTCCACAAAGGCTTGACCTTCTGACGGGATCAGCAGTCCACACAAAACCCGAATGGTTGTGGTTTTACCCGCACCGTTCGCTCCTAAGAAACCAAAGATCTCTCCTCGATCGACCGCAAATGAAATATCTTTCACCGCGAAAAAATCCCCATATTGCACTGAAAGATTTTTTACTTCGACGGAAATCATATTTTTTCCGTTTCTAAGGATGAATCGTATCGCAGAAACACCTCATCAAAACTGCGGCATTTTTGCGATTTAAGGATTTCTTCCGGATGCCCCTCCATCAATGCCTGCCCATCAAATAGAAGATGCACATGTTCGCATTTTAAGGCCTCATCCATGTATGAGGTCGTCACCAGAATAGTGATCTGCTCTCGTTTCAACTGATGTAAAAGTTCCCAAAAATCGCGGCGACTTAACGGGTCCACGCCATTCGTCGGTTCATCTAGAAGCATCAGCTTCGGTGCCGCCAACATCGCACACATCAGCCCTAACTTTTTATACATTCCTCCAGAAAGCTGCGAGGCTAAACGGTCTTTGAACTCATCAAGTCGGGTGATTTGCAAAAGACGCTCACGTCGTTCTTTGTATTCCTGATCAGAAAGTTTATAGAGTGTGCGAAAGAATTCCAAATGCTCGTGAATGCTCAACTCTCCGTAAAGACTTTGTGTCTGCGGCATATAGGCGCACAAGGTGCGAATCTCCGCAAACGATACGGAAGCATCGTCACTAAAATACTCAAGCTTCCCCTGATCTGGTGATAACAACCCAATGATATGTCGAAGCAGAGTCGTTTTCCCTGCCGCTTCAGGACCGACAATCCCATGAATCTCATTCGCAGAAAAATTCATCGTCAGGCCTTTCAGCGCCTGAACCTTCTTCATTTTTTTGAAGACATCCTGAACTTGCACAGAGATGGCGGCCACAAATCACCCTCCACCCTTCCATTCCAAGGTCATTCCCGGCTTCAACAAACCCTCTGGATTCGCAAAACGAATCTTCACACCGAAAACTAAACGTGTTCTTTCATCGCGGGTCTGCACATTCTTCGGCGTGAACTCAGCTTCAGGATTTATAAACTCAATAAAGCCATTGAATAATTTATTATCCGCTTCATGCAGTCGGGCTTGAGCTTTGTCCCCTGCTTTAATTTTCACCACTTCATCATGGGGAATATAGAAATAAGCATATACAGAACTTAAGTCACCCACCGTGAAGAGTTTCGCACCGGGATTGACCATTTCCCCAATTTCAAAATACTTGGTTAGGACGGTCCCCTTCAGAGGGGAAAAGATGTCACACCAGCCCGTACGAACCTGCAGATCATCTTTTTTATTCGCAGACTGATCATAGGCCTCTGCAGAGATATTACCGCTGTGAAAAAGGCTGCGTGATCGTTCATAATTACTTTTAGCTAAATTGTAGGCAACTTTGATATCCTCGCAGGACAGCTTCACCAGCTTTTGTCCTTGCTCAACAACTTGTCCTTCGACGATGGGCATTTCGTCGATGACCGCTGACACCCGAGCTGGGATATCCACCTTCGTCACTTCCACTGTGCCAGCGTAATAAAATTCTGAACGAAAAAAGAAAACCTTCACCAAGAAGGCCAACACAAGAAGAATCAACACCAAGGCAAGAGGAAGAAGCTTTTTCTTGGACATATCCTAAAACGCTACTCGTCTCTGGCATTTTAGAAAATAAAAAAGCCAGTGTCTTACAACACTGGCTTTTACTTAATTTAACTTTTGAAACAAACTTGATTTCCGTGCTAGCAAGCCAGGTTTAGAAACTAGTTTGGTGCAAACCAACAAAGTGGGCGGAAGCCAACAGCGTCGCGTGGAGTGTAGCAAGAAGCTACTTTGTAGTCTGTGTCGCTAGGAACTTCAGTTTCTCTTACTTGGCAAAGTGCTCCAGCAAGATAAGTATCCAAACGGCATTGAGTCGCTGGATGCGCATCGTTTGTACGACGTACTACAGATTTATCTGGAGTGTTGAATTTAGGTGGTTGTTTATCGCCACTTAGATCCATGAACAAGTTAGCAACTTGTTGACCAGCTTCAGAAATTCTTTCGCAGACCAATTGATCTTGCAAGTTAGAGAATTGAGCTTCGCAACCCGCTTTCGCAGTGGCATCAATTGTCAAACCAGCAACGATAGTTGCGTTGTCGTCTTCTGCGAAGAAGCGACGAAGACATTTAGAAGTAGCGAAATAATCCGCGCCACCTTCATTTGTTGCCCAGCTTCCATTCCAACCACTAGTTTTTGGAGCTCCACCGTTATGGTGACCCAATTCATGACAGACAACCAAAGCCATACCTTCAACACCGATAGCTTTATGACGAGCCAAACCGCCATACATATTCAAGACACGAGTGTTTCCAGATCTTTGCGCAGATGCGTTAACTGTACCATCTGACCACAAACGGTTGATCTTAAGTTTATCGCCCATAGCTCCGATCTCTGCAGTGAAGATTTTCTCCACGCGATCCATAACTTGGTTGAATTGATCCTGAGAAATGCCCCCAGTTGTATACAACCCCTCTGGAATATACATGCTGTTTTCCGGTACGAAACCGTGGCAAAGCTCTTGAACTTTTTCTGATTTGAATGTGAATCCGAGAGTTGCTACCAATGCAACACCAGAAACCGCACGAATCATCGTTGATTTTGTCATGACTTTTCCCCTCCTTGAGTCTAGACGTTGCAAAATCGAACCACGGCGCGCGTACATTTACAAATGGAAATATGAGTCCATGTCACACCGCACCTTAATGGGGTCCAATTTATTAGTACGCCGTAAAGATTCCGAAGCAATATCCCGAATAACTTACTGACAGTAATATTTCGAAAGGAATCTCTCGTGAATTCATTCGGCTCTTGGTTCCATGGTCTTCGGGGCAAACTTCTTTTCTCTGCGTTTCTTCCCCTCATTGCCTTCATCGCAATCACTGGCATCTCTCTGCATGGACTGGATAAAATCGGCACACAACTTTCAGATGCCTATACTGATATCATCCCTAATATGGATGCCCTTGGCCAAATGGGCATGCAAAGAGCTCGTGTGGGATATTTTATTTGGGCGGCATTAAGCTTGAAGGACGAACCGAAAGGTCGCACTTCATTTATTTCTAAAACTGAAGAGGCATTTAAGGACTACAAGAAAGGCCAAGAATTTTACGAAAAACAACACTTCGAGCCCGAAGAAAGCAAGAACTACGCAAACGTAAAGGAACATAAAGAGCAGTTTTACAAACTCACAGAAAGCATCATCGCTGATTTAAAAAAGAACAGTCCTGAAGCAGATGCCCAAGTCAAAGTTCTTATGAACGGAGGAGCTTGGCATATACTAGCGACTGACATCCAAACGATGATGACAGCGAACATCAAGCTCTACTCTGAAATGACTCATGTTAATAATAAGAAACAGATCGAAGATCGCAAGACGATCACTCAATTATTGATTTTGATCTCCGCTTTCTGTTGCTTTACTCTTTTCGGTATTCTTATGTGGATCGCCTACCGTGTTTCAAATTCTGTGAGCAATATTGCTTCGCAACTGACAGAGGCTGGAACTCAGGTTTCAGGAGCCATTTCTCAACTGACCACTGCGGGACAAACTCTTTCAGAGGCTTCAACAGAGTCAGCAGCTTCCTTAGAGGAAACGGTGGCATCTTTAGAAGAAATGTCGTCCATGGTGAAAATGAATTCAGACAATGCCAAGCAAGCAGCGGCGTTATCCGTGTCTTCACGTGATGCAGCTGAAGAAGGCCAGCGCGAAATTCAATCATTGATCGCATCCATGCAAGACATCTCGAAGTCTTCTAAAAAAATCGAAGAAATTATTAGCGTTATTGATGACATTGCCTTCCAAACAAATCTTTTAGCGCTGAATGCCTCTGTGGAAGCAGCCCGTGCCGGAGAGCAAGGTAAAGGCTTTGCCGTTGTCGCAGAGGCCGTTCGCGCCTTGGCACAACGTTCCGCAGTTGCTGCCAAAGACATTAATGTTTTGATCAAAGAAAGCGTTGTCCAAGTAGAAAAAGGCTCTGATGTCGCAGATCGCTCAGGCGAAGTTTTAAACAATATCGTGAACTCTGTTAAAAAAGTTTCCGACCTAAATAATGAAATTTCTGCGGCAAGCTCTGAGCAAACAACAGGCATTCAGCAGATCAGTAAGGCTATGAACCAGCTCGACCAAAGCACTCAGGCCAATGCAGCTTCATCAGAGGAAATTGCGGCGTCTTCTGAAGAGATTTCAGCACAAGCGCATCAAATGCAAAAGCTCAATGTCAGCCTCAATCAGGTGATTTTGGGCGGCGCAGCTGAGGCAGAAACCGAGCGCGAATTTAAATCACATCAAAAGACACCAGCCAAGGTCGTTGCATTTAAACCTAAGACAACGCCATCGCGCAAATTCGTGGGCAAAAAGCCACAATCTGCAGCATCCACGATCCCATTTGATGAAGACAACCAAGACTTTGGAACACACCGAAAAGTAGGAACAACGGATGGTTTTTAATCCGTTGCTCCCCTAGTTTCCTTGTACTAGACTCAGAGGCATGAAAATTCCATTCAACGTCCCTCCTCATAGTAAAAACGAAGAGAAATACATCGGTCAGGCCATCGCCCTTAAAAAATTAAGCGGCGAAGGCTCTTTCAATAAGAAATGTGCCGAGTGGTTAAAAAATCATCTTCATTGCGAAATGGCTGTGATCACACCTTCTTGCACATCCGCACTTGAAATGGCCATGGTCCTTGCCGACATCGGGCCCGGTGACGAAGTCATCCTGCCTTCATTCACTTTCACATCAACAGCCAACGTGGTTGCTCTTTACGGATCGACGCCTGTTTTCGTTGATGTCGATCCTCAGACAATGAACATCGATACCACGGCCTTGGAAAAAGCGATCACGCCTAAAACTAAAGTGGTAATGCCGGTTCATTATGCTGGTGTCGGTTGCGAGATGGACAAAATCATGGCTTTATCTGAAAAACATAACTTCATTGTTGTGGCAGATGCGGCCCAAGCTATTTTCGCCTCTTATCTTGGCAAACCACTTGGAGCTTGGGGGCACATGGCGGCCTACAGCTTCCATGAAACAAAGAACATTGTCTGCGGCGAAGGCGGCGCTTTAATTATCAACGATCCACGCTTTGTGGCCCGCGCTGAAATTGTTCGCGACAAAGGCACCAACCGTCAGCAGTTCATGAATGGTCAAGTAGACAAATACACTTGGCAAGATAAAGGTTCTTCTTATTTGCAGTCTGAACTAGCTGCCGCTTTCTTGTTGTCACAACTTGAAGAGGGCGAGCAAATTACAGCTCACCGCCTGGCTCACTGGAATCAATATCACCAAGGTTTTGCGGATCTTGAAAAATCTGGCAAATTAACCCGTATGAAGATACCAGCGGAGGCCCACGCCAATGCTCACATTTATTATATTCTTTTAAATTCTGCTGAAGAGCGCGCGGCTTTGTGGTCTGAGCTTAAAGAACAGGGCATTCAATCAACGACCCACTATGTGCCTTTGCACTCTGCCCCTGCAGGCCTTCGCTTTGGGCGCGTTACTGGCTCTATGAAAGTGACAGACGATCAAGCCAATCGTCTTCTGCGCATGCCTATGTATGCGGATCTTACACCGAACGACGTATCCACAGTTCTTGAAACTGTTCGTCAATTCTTTGCGAGGAAATCATGAAAGGTATTATTCTAGCTGGGGGCGCAGGCTCTCGTCTTTACCCAATGACAAGAGTCATGACCAAACAACTTCAGTCGGTCTATGACAAGCCTATGATTTACTACCCTCTCAGTATTTTGATGTTGGGTGGAATCAAAGATATTCTTTTGATCACGACCCCTGATGACCAACCTCTGTTTAAAAAACTTTTGGGAGACGGCTCTCAGTTTGGCATTAAGCTTTCTTACGTGATCCAGGAAAAACCCACGGGTCTTCCGGATGCCTTTGTCTTAGGTGAAAAGTTCATCGGCGAAGACAACGTCTGCTTGATCTTGGGCGACAATCTTTTCTATGGCGATTTGGATTTCCTTCGCTTGGCAATCAAAGAGCAACAAGAAAAGAAGAATGATCTTCACGGCCGCGTGTTCGCTTACTATGTCGCTGACCCTACTGCTTACGGCGTAGTTGAGTTTGACAAGAATACTAAAAAAGTAAAATCTATCGAAGAAAAACCTAAGCAGCCTAAATCTAATTACGCTGTCCCAGGTCTTTATCTTTTCGACAACACAGTTTCAGCCCGCGCAAAGGCAGTTAAACCTTCGGCTCGTGGTGAAACTGAAATCGTCGATCTTATTCTTTCCTATCACAACGAAGGAAAACTTGGCGTCGAGATGATGTACCGTGGGCTTGCGTGGCTTGACACCGGCACACCCCGATCTCTTCTTGATGCCGCGGCATTCATTGGCGCCATTGAAGAACGTCAGGGCTTAAAAGTCGCTTGCTTGGAAGAGATCGCTTACCGCATGAAATTTATTACTCTAGATCAACTGCAAAAGATTACTTCTGATCTTCCAAAATGTTCATACCGCAGTTATTTAGAAAAAATCATCACTGAAGAAGCTTAAGCAGAGGCCCTATGAAGCAAACTGTTCTACTTACCGGTTGCGCTGGATTTATCGGTTCAAACTTTATTAAAGCCATCACGACTCGCCCCGAAATCGCGGCGAAGTATGATTTCGTTATCTTGGATGCGTTAACTTATGCGGGTCGCCTGTCGAATATTCAAAAAGAACTCGATAGCAACAAACATTTAAGTTTTGTTCACGGCGACATTCGCGATTCTCAAAAAATGCACGAGCTTTTCAAAACGCATCAGTTTACGGGCGTCATGAACTTCGCGGCAGAGTCTCACGTCGATCGCTCCATCGAAAGTCCAAACATCTTTGTTGAAACAAATGTTCTTGGAACTTTGAATCTTCTTAAGGAAAGCTTGGCTTTATTTGAAAAAAACCCGAGCTTCCGTTATCTGCAAGTAAGTACAGACGAAGTTTACGGAACTTTGCAAATGGATGACCCCGCATTCACGGAAAACACTCCCATTGCGCCCAACAGCCCTTATAGCGCTTCAAAAGCCAGCGCAGATCTTTTAGTTCGCTCTTTCTTTGAGACCTTTAAATTGCCAACTGTGATCACCCGTTGCTCGAACAACTATGGTCCATTGCAAGTGGAAGAAAAATTCATCCCATTGATGATCAAGCGCGCCTTGGCTAATGAAACTTTGCCGATCTACGGCACTGGCGTGAATATTCGCGACTGGATTTATGTCGACGATCACAATGAAGGCGTTTGGAAAGCTTTCACAGATGGCAAAGCTGGCGAAGTCTACAACTTCGGGGGAAACTCTGAAAGACAAAACCTTGATGTGGCTAAAATGATTCTTAAACATTTAGGCAAGCCAGAGTCTTTACTGAACTTCGTTCAAGATCGTAAAGGTCATGACTTCCGCTATGCGATTGACTACAGCAAAGCTCAAAAAGAGCTTCACTGGAATCCCACGGTTAATTTTGAAGAACAAGGGCTTCTTCGCACTATTGAATACTATAAAAATCTATGGGCGAAGTAAGAGTTCTTCACTGCATTCATTCACTGTCCTGGGGCGGACTTGAAATCTATACTTGCGAACTGATTCAAAAGCTCGCAAGCACGGGAATCAAGCAGGTTGTTCTATGCTCTGCCCACAGTCGTGTTGCTGAAGAACTTAAAAAGGCGCAGATCGAAGTTCTGCCTTTTCCTGAAAAGAAACTTTCGAAATTTGCGACCGCAAAAATCATTCGTCGAATTATAAAAAAACACAAGATCACTTTGCTTCACTCCCACACTCGCTTGGACATGTGGGCTTGTGCTTTGGCGATTTGGAACAATCGCAAAATAAAACATATCTACAACCTTTATATGAACGCGACTCCAAAAAAAGATTTCGTTCATAAGTGGCTTTTCTCTAAAGTGGATGCCCTCTGCAGTTCCTCAGAAACTATTCTGAATGACGTGAAACGCAACTTTCCTATCGATCCGGCGAAACTACAACTTATTCGCTACGGCAGAAATATTGAGCAATTCCATCCCTATCCTAAGGAACGCGAAGGCCTGCGTGGTCTTTATCAGACCGAAGAGGGACAAATTGTCATCGGAACCTTGTGCCGTATTGATCCGGGCAAGGGAGTGAAGGAACTAGTTCTGGCCTTGGAAAGTTTATCGGATGCAGAACTTGCTAAAATCCAACTGTGGATCATCGGTGATCCCACCATCGCTGGCAAAAATGAAAAAGGCGAAGCAATTCCGGCAGAGGCCTCCCGACATCTTCTACAGTGGTTACAAGATCAACGCACAAAAGAACGTTATAAAAAACATCTTGTGCAAATCCCATTTCAAAAAGACTACATCCCCTATATTGAATCTCTGGATGTTTTCGCCTTGGCTTCCTACAACGAAACCTATTCGCTGAGTGTCCTGGATGCGATGATGATGGCAAAACCTGTGATCGGCACCAATGCTGGAGGCACGCCGGAACAAATCGGCGCTGACAGCGAGCGCGGCGTTCTGGCTGAACCACAGTCGGCTACATCTTTGACTGAAGCCTTCCGTTTTTACCTCAACAATCCTTCGGCAATCAAAACTCAAGGCCTCAAAGCACGGCAATGGTCCGTGCAAAATCATGACTGGAAGGACACTCTTCAAAAATTCTTGAATCTTTACTCGAATATAAATGCCAAAGAGTAAATTAATTCCTCATCGTTGGCGTCCAATTATCTGAGATCTCAGTCAGGATCCTTGCAGAAGATCACATCTCTATTTAATCTTTAAGCAAAAGGATATTCTTAAAGATGACTCTGTCTACTTGGTTCGTCATGATTAGTATGGTTTTAAATATGACCCATGCCGCAGCCAATACAAAGCCTATTCCCGTGAAAGTGGGTTATGGTGAGTTTCCTCCCATTTTCGTTAATACGGATCAAGGACCGTCAGGATTCTGGGTCGATCTGGTTATATTGATCAACACCAGTCAAAGCGACTATCATTTTGTGTTTGAGCCTATAACCCCCAAACGCAGAACTACAGTATTGGAGAAAAAACAAGTCGACATTATCGCCAATGAGAGCCCGGGCTTTGATTGGGATGAGAAATTAGTCAACTTCACGATCCCCATCTACTCCATCACTGATCACTTTGTCGCCTTAAAAGAAGTTGCAAAAAATCAGGCCTATTTTTCAGACCTTCGCAAAAAGCGCATTCGATGTATGTTGGGATATCACTACAATTTTGAAAAAGAATACCAGAAAACAAATCGCCCGCTACTGATAGAGACTACAAGCAATCACTACGGAAATCTTCAAGCAGTCCTCGATCGCCGCACAGAGATTGCTGTCGTTTCAGACATTTATCTTCCCACATTCTTTCACGACCACCCTGAAGCAAAAGAAAAACTTCTTATTTCCAGCAAAGTAGACGGCCGATACAAAATGGCTTTCGTCGTTCCAAAAAACGACCCCAAGGTCGATTTTAAGAAACTCAATTCTTATCTATTGAAATTTAAAGAAAATGGAGAACTGCAAAAACTGCGCAGTCAGTATCATCTACAAAAACCATGACTGCGCTTTGATCATATCTTACTTCAAAATCAGCTCAGAGTATTTCTCTTTATGCTGCTGCAGATATTCCGGGAAATCCTTGTCGATACTAACAAACTCAGAATCAAGTTCTTGACCGTAAAGGCTGCCACCTTTGCGCAACACCTCTTCGATACGTTTTGGATCTTTAAAATCCTGAACGTTATGCTCCGTATGCGCATAGGCTTCGATTTTTTCGATAACCTTTTTAACTCCACCCAAATAGCTGAAATGCCAACCGCCCTCAGGAATGATTGTCACTTTCTTTGAGCCTTTGCGTTCGCCACGCAGAAGGCGTGCCTTTTGCACAGTCTTCAAGTCTTTATACTGCAACATGACCGTTCCCTGCCACGGCATATAGCCATTGTAGGTCTCGATAGGTTCTGGATACTTTTTGATAAAGCAGTTGAGGTAATAGTAATAAAGTCTTTGCTGGAAAACTTTAATACCTGGCTTGTCAGCATATTGCTTAACCAATTCAGGGCGAGGAATTTCGTCCACGTCAGAAATAATAATCACGTCGGAAGGACGGCAGTTTTTTAGACCTTGTTTGATTTGCTCTTTTTGATGATCATCGTAGTCCCACGTTGTAGGCGTACGAAACTTCGCAAAAAATCCTGGATATTCATCCACAACAATGTGCTCAATTTTATGAAGAAAGGGCTTAAAACGCTCTTTGTTTTGTTCAAAAAATAAAGGCTTTTCAGCTTTTTGGAATGTGCGAGTGGCCTCGACCAAGACAAAGCGGTCCACCACCGAATCCAAAGTATTCAGACGGATCTCTAAAAGATCGAGTTCATTAAAGAATGCAAAACAGTCGTAGATCATGCTATCCTCGTATGCATATGACTATGCCTTACCAAAAAATCCTTGTCATTAAAACTCGCGCCATCGGAGACACCGTAATTTGGACCTCCGCGCTTGCTAAGCTGCGTAAGGCCTATCCCCATGCCGAAATTCACGCCCTGACCTATGGCATGAATCGGGATATCTTGCTGAATAGTCAGTTTATAAACAAGCTTCACCTTGTTGACGCGAAATCAAAATCTGACTTTATTAAAAAACTTTGGCAACTACGTAAGGAAAAATTCGATCTTCTTTTAGGATTCCATGTTTCAGGAAGCCTTTGTAAATTTGCTTGGCTGACCGGGGCTAAGGAGATCGTTCTTCACCATCACAGCCTACACAGAACACCCCTCCTATCGACCAAAAAGGTTCCCCATGCTGGAGATCTTGAAGACGCGATCACTCGCGATTACAGAGTTCTAGAGGCCATTGGCTTAAATCCAGAACATGAGCTTACGAAGATTCATCTTGCAGCGGAAGAAACTGAATTTGCTGAAAATTTAAGCCGCGAAAAAATCGTAGCCGCCGGAGGAGAACCGGATAAAAAACGTTTCATCTTTCTTCCAGGAGCTTCTTACTCTCTAAAAATCTACCCCAAAGATCTTTGGGTCGAAGTTGTTAAAAAGATCCGCGACGAGGGCCACTATCAACCCCTCATTCTTTGTGATCAAAAAATCTCGAAAGAATGGAACTTACCAGAACTTAGCAAAGGGCTAGGCGTTCCCTTGATTGACGATGTCAGTCTGCGTAAATTTATCGCACTGATTTCCACGGGCACGATCACTTTATCAAATGACTCCAGCCCAGGACATATCTCCGTAGCCCTTGGTGTCCGCACCCATTTCCTCTTCGGACCGGCCTGCATCGGAGACTGGTTCTGCTACGACAAAAATCTTCACACCTATCACCGCGTCGACGTCCCTTGCCGCATTCAAGGCCCCCGCGACCGCGAACAATTTCAATTCTGCACAGTAACCGAATGCAGCCACCACAGCTGCATGAGAAAAATCAAACTTCTAGACATCCAAAACTGGTAAAAAAGACAGAAACGTACCCAGAAACGTACCTGCTTCCTATTTGTTAAAATAAGGAGCAGGTTTCTTTGTATTTATGTACTTTTTTTGACCAAAGGGAAGCAGGTACTTTTTAGGCGATTCCGAGGGCTCGGAGGCCTTGGACTAGGGTTATTGCTAGGATGTAGGCGACGCAGTTGAATAGTATGAGCTGTGTAAGGGCCATTTTCATTGAGCCGCTTTCGCGGATCTGAACGGCGAACGTCGACATACATTGAAGTGCGATCATAAAGAAGACGATGAGTCCTAGGACGCTGCTAAAGGTAAAGATCTTTTCGCCTTTTGTGTTTACGGCGTCTGCCATGGTTTTCAGCATCGACTCTTGTTGGGTGTCTTCGTTTTTATCTGTGACATTGAAAACGATGGCCATTGATGACACGAAAACTTCTCGCGCTGCGAAGGCAGATAACAAGCCCACACCTACACGCCAATCCACGCCCATCGGTGACATCACTGGTTCAAGCACATGGCCCATTTGACCGGCGTAGCTTGTTTGCAGTCTTGCTGAATCTTCGGCATGGTAGTTCGGAAAGTTAGTTCCAGCCCAAATTAAAATCGCAAAAATAAAGATCGGCGGCCCCGCTCGTTTCACATAGGACATCGTGCGAGTCAATGACTGACGAAGCAATACGCGAAACTTTGGACGACGATAGATTGGCAACTCCATCATAAAAAATGATGTGTCAGTTCTAGGTAAGAACCTATTCACAACACCAGCTGCAATACCACCAATGACTAAAGATCCCAAATAAAGGAAAGCTAAAGCGAAGCCCGCTTGCCATGCCGGTTTGCCATGGAACAAGAACGCCAATAGCAAAGCATAAATAGGCAAACGCGCCGAACAGGTCATCAAAGGAATCACGAACGACGTGATCCAACGATCGCGCTTAGACGAGATATTGCGAGTCGCAATGATGGCTGGCACTGCACAGGCAAATCCAGACAAAACTGGAACGAAGGAACGACCACTCATTCCCAAAGCAGAGAAAGGTCGGTCGATCAAGGTCGCAGCCCGAGCTAAATAACCAGAACTTTCCAAAAGACCAATGCCCAGGAATAAAATAAAAATTTGCGGCACAAACACCATCGCAGCACCCATGCTGGCGATAATTCCATTGGCCAAGAAATTCGACCACAAAGAATCCGGAGATATTTGCAGAACCGCGTGATTCATAAAACTAAAAGTTTGATCCACCAAATCCATCAACGGAGCTGCCGCCCAAAAGATGGACGAAAATAATAGCCCCATAATTCCAATAAACATCAAAAGCCCCAACCAAGGGTGAAGCAAAATGCGGTCGATGGATTCTGTATTTTTAACGATGTGATTCAAACGATCTTCAGCATGATCTGTTTTATGAGTCAGAGCTTCGGACGCAATTCTTTCGCACTCTTTGAGTTTGTTTTCAAGAATCTCAAAGCCCCAATAGACGGGCTTTACAACGGAAGCCTCTTGAGGAATTTTTTTTGCCTCAGCAACGATCTCTAAAAGTCCACCTGCCAACAAACCATCAAATTGCAAAATAGGACAACCCAAAGTTTTTCGCAGATAGTCCATGTCGATATCAATGCCTTCTCTGCGCAAAAGATCGGCCATAGTGATCACCACGATCATCGGGAAACCAGTTTCTTTCACCTGCAAAGCCAATTGCAAATGACGAGACATTTGCGTGCCGTCGATCACAACGATGATGCCATTCACTTTTCCAAACTCTGGGCTTTCATAGATCGCCTTCAGCGTCACTTCTTCATCTGCACTTTTCGGATGCAAAGAGTAAGTCCCAGGAGTGTCCATCGCGGTGATACCCTCACCAAGGTGAGCTGCCAATTTTCCCAAGGAATATTCGACCGTCGCGCCAGGATAGTTCACGGTTTTAAAACGAGATCCTGTCAGCCAGTTGTAGAGAGTCGTTTTTCCAGAATTGGGAGCACCAACAAGGGCAATTGCTAACTCGGAAGATTTTGTTTTTTCTATTACTTCAACGCTACTGTCGCGCATTGCGCTTCCTCATTTCGGAGAGCCAAAAAACTTGTTTTGAAACGAACCAACAGAGGTCCACCGAACGGCGCTCTTCCCAGAATTGTAACCAGCATACCTGCTCTTAATCCCATCTCATGAAGACGTTCGCGGATAAGATCCTCACCACCCAAACTTTGGATTTCTACGGTGTGCCCTGGCTTTAGAGATAAATCGAGTAAGGTCATGACTTTCCTTAAGACATTGGAGTACTTAGTTAAGATTATAAGGGCACAAAGGGAAGTTCTTTGGCCTCGAAAAACCCACTTGAAAACAAGTTGATAATCCGCCTGCGCCTAGGCTTCGGCGGGCGAGTCCTCCTTTGGCAATCGAGTAAAAATCATAGGCTTTGGTCTGGTTTTTTGGAGGAATTATCAAGTTTGTCCTCACTAGACCGATCTGAAGTCTATGGATAAACGTCTTAAGACCATCATCGGTATCGGCATCCTGATTTTTATGACGCACCTAAGCGCGACTGCTTCGGAGGTTTTTTATGCCCCTGATCTGTGTGCACCTGAAGAACTCAATCTAGTTCTGATCAACGACACAAACCAAAGCATCAAAGCATGGACGCAAGTTCGCACAAAATTAGATATTGATGAAATTGAAGTCGATATCCCAGCTCAATCAAAATTCAAAATATCTGGCGAAGAGTTCTTAAAAATTCGCCAGGCCTTCAGCATAAAAACGAATACCGACAGCAAACTTCAAGTGATTCTTCAATGCGCACATCAAAATGAAATTACTCTGGGAACCTTCACAACCCCGCAAATCACCCATCAGTTTTCTACGCCAACTCAAAGTCTTAAAATTCATCTCTTAAATCTTTTCTTGAAGTCTAACGCCGTGACATTGAGAGCCCTTGATTCTAACAACCGGGTCATCGCAGAAAAGTCACTCACACTACAGAACTATTATGATACAGAGTCGCTGAAATGGATTTTACCTCAACCAGCGACTCGCTTAGAAATTCACGGTGCGGATCGTTTACATTCGGAAGTTCTTTATGAATCTCGCGATGTTGAGATCCAAAGTGCTGGAGTCTCTTTAAAAAACGTGGCCTTTCCAGTGAACGCTGCGAAGACTTATTTTTTAGTTTCAACCAAAGGCAATAACCCTTCGGCGGCATTCGTCGTCGCCCTTGATGACCAACAAAAAATCGCAACGGCGCGAGAACAAATTACTTACCCTGAGCTGGATAAAATTGTCGTGGCCCGAGTAAGCCTTGGATCCGACAACACCAACCGTGCTTTTCTATCGACAGACAAATCTCCGTACTCTTGGAATGTTTCTGATGTAGATGCGTTTGCAGACTTTGCAAACATCGACTGCGACGGCAGCCCGGACTTAGTCGAGGAACGTCTTGAAAGAAAACTTCTTGAAGGTGGACGCATTTGTTTCTGGCGTTATCGCGTGACGAAAGAGCTGAGTCCCTTGGAAGTTGCTACAGGATTACTGCTTAAGCCTTAGCTGTTGTCGCCGAGCTTGAAGCCCCCTGGCCCCTCGTTTCTTCAACTAAAACTTTCACTTTGCGGACTCCGTATTGTTCGAATTCCGCAAAAAATTCGTCAGCTAAAAGGCGAGATAGATTTTCCACGCTTGTGTTTGTAACCGGCAAAAGAGTCACTTCATTTTTAGGGAAAACATAAAAGCGATCTCGGAACGTTACTTCCAAGGATTTATCGGTGCTTTTGAACTTCATATCAGGATGATTCTTAGGCAACAGAACGATTTCATCCCAAGAGTCTAATTTCGCCTTGATGAACTTTTTAAAAACATTGAAGTCGATGAAATAGCCTTCTGAGTGAAGCTCTTCTTCCGTGGGCGCCACGATATCGACTTTGACTTGATAATTATGTCCATGCAGGCGCTCGGCATGTTTTTCATCAAAAATAAGGAAGTGAGCCGCTGAAAATTTAAAATTTTGCTTCGCCAAATGCAATGTGATCATGGACATAAGATCCCCTAATGGTTATATCTGTAGCATGAAATTCGAACTGAAGCAGCATTTTCAAATTGAATCGGCCCGTTTCCTTCCCCACTTGCCATCGAGCCACCCGTGCTCTCGCATGCATGGCCACAGTTTTAAGATCGTCCTCACCTTGGTGGGCGACCTAGATCCTAAAATTGGATGGGTTATTGATTACAACGATATCCAAGCGCACATGAAACCGCTCTTAGAGCAAATTGATCATCGTGTGTTAAATGAAGTTCCAGGTCTTGAAAATCCAACTTCCGAGCTTTTAGCAAAATGGATTTTTGAAAAGGCTCGCACAAGTCTTCCGATGTTAACTCGTGTGAGTATTGCGGAAACACCGCTGACAGAATGTTCTTATCCGGTTTAATTCTCTGACTTTATCTTGGCCTTATACTGGCCAATGCAAAAGGGTTTAGTCCTTGAACTAAACCCTTACTTGTCCTAGCAAACGCCGCTAGCTGACATGTAGATTTGATAAACGGTTCCTGTTTCGACATCAATCACTAACAAAGTAACAAACGAAACTCCGCAGTAGCCAGGACCATTTCCTGTGTATCCAAACTTAGCACCGGCAATCGTTAACAAGTTGATTGCCTTGCCCCAGCTTGCTTTGATCTCTTTAATCTGTGCTGTCTTTTCTTTGTACTCAGAATCAGTGTCATCAACATTTTGAAGGTATTCATTCAAGTCGCTGATCATGTACGAACTCAAATCGCTGGCAGTTTTTGCAGAGGTCGTACCGACTCCCGCTTCATCACTCCAAGCGATTGTGTCAAACTCTTTAGGTGTCACAACAAGGTCTTCGCCTTCATATGACAACTCTTGTTTTTCATAATTCAGGATAATTTGTTCAACTGTTGCGCCACCCACTTTATAAGTGTCGAACCCATAGCCAGCTTGGGCTAGAGCTTCAACTTGTTTTTTGATCATCTCTGAGCGAGTTGATGCTAAGGAGAAGTTAGAGTGAAGAACTGCGACAAAAAGAACTGCAAAAATGGTAACTAGATTTTTCATTTTATATTCCTATATATTTTCTTAAAATAATTACTGTTCAGAAGAGCAATACATCTCTTTTTCGCCAACAAAGTAGGAGTATGAGTCATCGCCGTTGTGGCCAAGTACCGCACCAGTTTTTGCGTCATAAACTGTTCCGGCAGCGTTGTCCCCTGGATAACTCAAAACTTCAATATGACTTTCGCCGTTTTCTTTTGAAGTACGAATTTTTAGATATAAGTCGTTGAATTGCTCTTCCGTCTTGAAGTGAGCTTGAATTTCTTTCAAGGTCGCTGGAGCTTTCAAGTATTCCGAGCTCACAAGATATTCATTCACCAAGTTCAAGTGAAAAGCGGAAAGCGTTTTTACTTTAAGAAGATCAATTGTCAGAGTGTTGAAAGAAGGATTTTCTTCTCCGGTGGAGTAAGAACTCATCATTTTACAAAATTCAGGTTCACTATTGGCAGCAAATGCCACATTCACAGAAAAGACAGTCAAAAGAGCAGCAAAAATAAATTTCATGGAGTCTCCTAAAAGCGTCCGTTAAAGACATTCGTTATTGAATGAACGGGTTTATAGGAGACCTGTTTAAATAAGGGCAGTGCATGTTTTTAAACTAAACATGCGCAAAATGTATATTACTTAATTAGCGGTCCGTTGACCCTCACAGAAGGTCCTAGATTCATATGACCCTCAAACTTCTGACGGAAGCTTGGAGGATAAAGCATCACGATGGTAGATCCCATACGGAACATTCCCAACTCACTTCCCTTATGGGTTGGAATCGTCGGAGAGTAAAACTTGTGTTGGAAAATATGCGGGCCCTTTTGATTGCCCTGGATCTGCTCATCAAAACTCAGGCAGATATGCCCCACGTTCGTAGCACCAACAAAAACCACACCCACTGAGCCCAAGTCAGTCTCAATCTCCACCAAAACGCGTTCATTGATCGAGAAAAGATCTTTGATATTTGTTGTGCTCCACTCGTTCACGGGCCACAACTCCCCTGGCATGTAGCGAACCGAAATGATGTCGCCATCCACTGGAGAATGCACACGGTGATAGTCCGTCGGGCAAAGATAATACGTGAGGAAAAATCCACCGGCCCACTTTTTGTCGCAGTCAGGGTCTTGCGTGAACTCACTCAGTTTATAAGTGATCCCCTTAGCTTGAATCAAAGTCCCATCATCGATGGCTGCAGCTTGAGTGATTTTACTATCCGCGGGATGAACGGCGCAAGTGTTTGCCACGGGGCGAACCCCAGACTTCAGACGGCGAATGAAGAAATCGCCGATTGAGGGATATTCTGTATAGGGTTTTTCCGCCTCATTCAGGTCTATCTTATAGAACCAGGCGAAGGCCTTTACAGAGGCATGAGCCCAAATTTTGGGCCCGCGGTAGTGCATAAATTTCCCGACCCAGCGACTGAGGCGGCGTTTTGGAAGAATTCTTGTAATTGCTGACATATTATTTACTTACCCTAGCCTTACCCCTTTGTCACTCACAGCCTTTTTGGTATAAAGATCATCTATTGGCACATAACAAGGCCCAAAGGATAGCTCCATGTCTAAGATATTCAATAATATCGAAATTCCCATTGATGACGACCTCGAAGAAAAACTCCAGTACTTGATGCCTGAGCACGGTCCCTACCGCATTCTTCGTCAAAGCGTCGATGCCCGTCGCGCCCACTCTCCTCACTTTGTTTATTCGGTGGAAGTGGCTGCTAAAGGGGAAACTCTTAACAATCCTCAGTTTGATTTAGAAAAAGTCGCGACACCAAAAGAAAAACCTTTGATCGTCGGCACTGGGCCAGCGGGTTTATTCGCGGCTTTGCGTTTTGTTGAGCGCGGAGTTCCCTGCATTCTTTTTGAGCGTGGCTCTGACAGCGGCGAGCGCATGAAGGGCATCAACCAATTCTGGCGCTATGGCAAACTAGATACTCGCAATAACGTCTGCTTCGGCGAAGGCGGTGCGGGTCTTTACTCTGACGGCAAATTGATCACACGAATTAAATCTCCGCACATTCCCTATGTGATGAATCGCTTGGTGAAGTTTGGGGCTCCGGAAGAGATACAATGGCTTTCCAATCCCCACGTTGGTTCGGATCGTATTCGTCGTGTGATTCCGAAGCTGCGTGAGTTTTTAAAGGCCAATGGTTGCGAAATTCATTTCAATACTCAAGTGACTGAAATTCTAGTCGAGGGCAAACAGACCGTCGGCGTTCGCACAGAGCACGGCACTGAATTTAAATCTCCCCATGTGATTTTAGCGACAGGCCACTCTGCAGAAGATATGATCAATCATCTGAATGAAATCGGTGTTCACCTTGATGGCAAATCCTTCGCTATGGGTCTGCGTATCGAGCACTCCCAGGCTGACATCAATAAAATTCAATATCGTCAGTTCTCTGAGCATCCTAAATTAGGGGCTGCAAATTACAAGCTGGCCGATCATGACGATGAGACTGGAATTGGCGTTTACTCTTTCTGTATGTGCCCGGGAGGTTATGTTCTTTCCGCGGGAACAGAAGCGGATGCTTTGGTTTGCAACGGTATGAGTAACTACAATCGTAACTCTCCGTATGCGAATGCAGCGATCGTGGTCAGCATTGATCACGAAAAATTATTCGGAAAAGATATCTTCGGCGGAATGAAACTTCGCAGAGAACTTGAAACCAACGCCTTCAAAGCTGTGCAATCCGCGGGGGGCACTCGCGAATTGCCAGCGCAAAACCTCATGGATTTCCTAAGTGGCACTTCGAAAAAAGGCCCACGCGCTTTACGTCCGGGATCATCTCCTTCAGGCGCTTTAAACATTCGACTAGATGAACTTCTTCCGAAGCATATGACCATTAGAATTCGTGCAGGCTTAGAAAAATTCAACCGCAACATGAAAGGCTTCGTCGTCGAGGACGCACAAGTTTACGGCATCGAATCCCGCACCAGTTGCCCCGTCCGCGTCACCCGCGACAACGAAACCCTGGAAAGCATCTCACACCCAGGCCTCTACCCCGCAGGCGAAGGCGCAGGATACGCCGGAGGAATCACCTCCGCAGCCTGCGACGGAATAAAAATAGCAGAAAAAATCATAGCCAAACTCTCTTAGGGTACGCCGTACCTTTTTGCCACGCACCGCATTCAAAGAGGCGAATCCATCGCCTCTTTGTTTCCGCCTTTTCATCCAATCACAAATCGCAAAATCTCTTTCCGCACAAATTTACTCTGACAAAACACAAAAAGACCTGAACACTGAACTTAGATAATATCGAGTTTAGCATCGGGAGGACCTATGCATCTTTTATGGACTCTATTAATTGGCTTCATCATTGGCGTTGTTGCCAAATTCCTGATGCCCGGAAAAACAAATACCGGAATTATTATGACAACAATTCTGGGAATCATTGGAGCCTTTGTCGGAACTTTTGTCGGGCAATGGCTAGGCTTTTACCATGAAGCTGAAACGGGAGGCTTCATTGCCTCGGTTCTGGGAGCAATGCTTGTCCTCTTCCTCGCTCGCAGGTTTGCGAACTGAGCCAAACTACGCGGCGCGTGGCAAAAAGGTACGGCGTACCCTCGGGGCCCTCCGACTTTGGTTGGTCGGAGGGAGGTGGGTTTTAGAGGTTGCGGCGGTATTGGCCGCCTACTTCGTAGAGGGCTTGGGTCATTTGGTAGAGGCTGCAGTGTTTTGCGGCGTTCATTAGTGACTCGAAGATGTTTCCGCCGTTGAGAACGGTTTCTTTCAACTTCTTTAGTGCTACGTCTCCGTCAGATTGGTGGTCTGTTTGGTAGCTGTGGACGTTGTCTAATTGTTGGTTTTTTTCTTCGTAAGAAGCGCGGGCCAACTCGATCTTTGGTGGCACATAGTCTGCCGCCATTGTTTTTGGATCGATGAATGTGTTCACGCCGATGATTGGCAATGTGCCATCATGCTTAAGACGTTCGTAGTACAATGATTCTTCTTGGATCTTAGAGCGTTGATATTGAGTTTCCATGGCACCCAAAACACCACCGCGTTCGTTGATCTTTTTGAATTCATTCAAGACAGCTTCTTCAACCAAGTCGGTCAACTCGTCCATGAAGTATGAACCCTGCATTGGGTTTTCATTCATGGTCATGCCGAACTCGCGGTTGATAATCATTTGGATGGCCATCGCACGACGAACAGATTCCTCTGTCGGAGTTGTGATCGCTTCATCGTAGGCATTCGTGTGCAAGCTGTTGCAGTTATCATAGATAGCTAAGAGAGCTTGCAATGTCGTACGGATGTCATTGAAGTCAATTTCTTGTGCATGTAAAGAGCGACCTGAAGTTTGAATATGATATTTCAACTTCTGAGAACGATCATTGGCCTTATACAGGTCACGCATAGCCACAGCCCAAATACGGCGAGCCACGCGACCCAAGACCGAATATTCAGGATCCAAACCATTACTGAAGAAGAACGACAAGTTTGGAGCGAAATCGTCGACTTTAAGACCGCGAGATAAATAGTACTCAACGAAGGTAAAGCCATTCGACAATGTGAATGCCAATTGTGAGATCGGATTCGCACCGGCTTCCGCAATATGATAACCCGAAATACTCACAGAATAGAAATTACGGATTTTTTGTTTCACGAAATACTCAGCGATATCACCCATCATCTTCAAAGCGAAATTGATAGAGAAAATGCAAGTGTTCTGCCCCTGATCTTCTTTCAAAATATCAGCCTGAACAGTTCCGCGAACTTGTTGCAAAGTCCAAAGCGCAATATCCGTGTACTCCTGCGGAGTCACTTTGCGGCCCAGGTCTTTCTCTTTCTTTTCAACTTGCTGATCAATCGCTGTGTTGAAATAGAATGCCAAGATCATCGGAGCAGGACCATTGATTGTCATACTCACTGAAGTGTTTGGATTGATCAAATCAAAGCCCGCAAAAAGCTTTTTCATATCGCTCAAAGTACAGATACTCACACCAGACTCTCCGACTTTACCGAAGATGTCTGGGCGTTGATCAGGATCTTGTCCGTACAAAGTGACAGAGTCAAAAGCCGTCGACAAGCGATGGGCCGTTTCACCCTTAGTCAAATAATGGAAACGACGATTGGTTCTTTCCGGAGTTCCTTCGCCCGCGAACATGCGCTTAGGATCTTCATCGGCACGTTTCAGAGGAAACACCCCCGCTGTGAACGGGAATTCACCAGGAACGTTTTCAAGTTTCAAGTATCTGAAGCGATCGCCCCAGTCTTTCATCTTAGGAACGACGACTCTGCGGATTTTAGTTCCGCTCAAGGACTCGCGAGTTAATGTTTGACGGAGTTCCTTGTCGCGAACTTGGAAAACCAACTCGTCGCCAGAGTATCTTTCGATCAACTTATCGAAGCCCTTCAAGGACTCTAGCTCTTCCGCTGTGAATTCAGCTTCTAATTGAGCTTGGACTTTTTGAACTGTTTCCGCAGGAGTATTCAACATCGGCGCTAGCTTTTGCAAGCTACCAAGTTTAGAGGCTTCATCCGCCAATGTCTCCGTGCGCTTTTTATATTTATGAACAGTGCTTACGATTTCCGCCAAATAATTCTGACGATCGGCAGAAATGATTCCGTGCTCTTCCGCAGACAAGATATTGGCCTTGTGGTTTGCCTCCACAACCCAGCAGCCTTTTTGTTTTTCTTCAAGGATGTCTGCCAATTTAAAGAATAACTTATTCACCCCGCCGTCGTTAAACTGCGAAGCTTGAGTGAGATAAACTGGAACTTGCACTTTCTCGTCGAAAATTTTGCGAGAGCGCTTGTATTGCTTTGTCACGTCACGAAGAGCATCTAAAGCCCCGCGACGATCGGCCTTATTCACGGCAATCAAATCCGCGAAATCGATCATGTCGATTTTTTCAAGTTGTGATTGGGCTCCGAAATCCGAAGTCATCACATACATCGACATATCACTGACTTCAGTGATGGCCATGTTGCCTTGCCCGATTCCTGAAGTTTCCGCGATGATGAAGTCAAAATCCAACTGCCGAACGAATTTCAAAATATCTGGTAACGAAGAAGCGATTTCTCGACCAGAACCACGGGACGCCACTGAGCGCATGTACACTTTCGTGCGCGACAGGGAGTTCATGCGAATACGGTCCCCCAACAAAGAACCACCGGTTTTACGCTTGGACGGATCCACGCACACAACTGCGATTTTTTTATCAGGATAGGCATTCAAATAACGTTGCACTAGTTCGTCGATCAAAGATGACTTACCAGCGCCCCCGGTTCCAGTGATACCTAGAACCAAAGGAGGATTTTTAGCTTTGAAAGATTCCAGACCAAAGCTGTTTAGGGAAACATCTTTGTGCCCGTTTTCAATAGCTGTCAGAGCCACACCCAATTCCACGGAAGGAACTGTGTCTCCGGCAAAAATATTCTTTTTAGTTTTAAATTCTTTTTGTTTCTCAAGCAGATCGAAGTCACAGCCGCGAACGACCATTTCAATCATACCTTCAAGACCTAAACGGCGACCATCTTCAGGATGGAAGATCTGCGCGATGCCATAAGCTTCGAGCTCTTTCTTCTCATCATAGACAATCACTCCCCCGCCACCGCCGTAGATTTGCACATATCCCGCACCTGCCTCATTCAAAAGATCACGCATGTACTTGAAGTACTCCATGTGACCACCTTGATATGAGCTGATGCAAACCCCTTGAGCGCCTTCTTGAAGAACAGCTTTTACCACATCGCTCACCGAACGATTGTGGCCCAAATGGATTACTTCAGCGCCCAAGTCTTGAAGAATTCTGCGCATGATATTGATACTTGCATCGTGCCCATCAAAGAGCGCCGCTGCTGTGACAATTCTAACTGGATGTTTCGGAGAGTATGCCATTATTTATTCACCCTTGAAATTTGCCTTGCGCTTTTCAATGAAAGCGCCCGTTCCTTCTTTTACATCTTCCGTGTTGAACAACTCAGAGAAGAACTTCGCTTCATTTTTCTGAGCCTCTTCAACATCCATATCCCAAGCTTGGTTAATGGAGTATTTAGAAGATCCCACAGCTACTGGAGCTTTCGACAAGATCGCTTCCGCTGTTTTCATCACAGCCGTCATCAGATCTGCCTGAGGAACTACTTTGTTGACCAAGCCATAACTCAATGCCTCTGCCGCTGTGATCATACCACCAGTATAGGTCAACTCACGAGCCTTGCGTTGTCCCACGGCGCGAGCCATGCGAACCGTACCGCCAAAGCCTGGGATCAAACCCAGACTTACTTCCGGCAAACCAAATTTTGCGTTATCAGAAGCGTAGATAAAATCACAACCCAGGGCCAGCTCACAGCCGCCCCCAAGGGCAAAACCGTTCACCGCCGCGATCACAGGAATTTTTAGTAATGTGAACTCATGGAAAATACTTTGTCCACGTTGGGCGAAGGTCAAGGCCTTCTCTACATCCAACTCGTGAATTTCTTTGATGTCGGCACCCGCAACGAAAGCTTTTTCACCAGCACCAGTGACGATCAAAACGCGAGCGTCCGCGTAGGCCATCTCACCGATCTGACGAAGCACTTCACCCATTTCACTTAACACTGTTGAGTTCAAGGCGTTCAAAGCTTCAGGGCGGTTGATGGTAAGAATCCACACACCATTAGGCTTTTGTTCTAACAAAAGAGTTTTATACGAAAGATTCATTTCAAAAAGTCCTTACTTTTGAGAATAGTCGTAGAAACCACGACCTGACTTACGACCCATCCAACCCGCTTCAACATATTTCACAAGAAGAGGACATGGACGGTATTTAGAATCACCAAGTCCGTCATGAAGAACGTTCATGATAGCAAGGCAAGTGTCTAGACCGATGAAGTCTGCCAAAGTCAAAGGCCCCATGGGCTGATTAGTTCCAAGCTTCATCGCGCTGTCGATGGATTCCACAGAAGCGATGCCTTCATGAAGAGTGTAAACTGCTTCATTGATCATTGGCATCAAGACGCGGTTTACGATAAAGCCTGGCATGTCTTTCACAGACTCAACAAAAACTTTGTCCATTTTTTCTGCCAAAGCACGAACTGCTTTGAAAGTTTCATCCGAAGTTTGTAAACCACGGATCCCTTCAACAAGTTTCATCAAAGGAACTGGGTTCATAAAGTGCATGCCCGCAACTTTGTCTGGACGTTTTGTCACAGCCGCGATTTTCGTGATAGAGATCGAAGATGTATTGGAAACAAGCATTGCGCTTGGTTTCACATGGGCATCTAGGTCTTTGAAGATTTTCAATTTCAAATCAATATTTTCAGTGGCTGCTTCGATCACGATATCGCAATCTTTCAAACCCGCAGCTTCATGGGTGGTCTTGATACGACCAAGAAGAGCCGCTTTATCAGCCTCAGTCATCGCGCCTTTTTTGATGATGCGATCACAGCTTCCAGAAATAGTCGCGATGCCTTTTTCAAGAGCTGCTCCGTTAACGTCCATCATGATAACGTTGAAACCGAAATTTGCTGCTACTTGTGCGATACCATTTCCCATTTGTCCTGCGCCAACGACGCCGATCAACTTAATCTCCATGTGACCCCCTCTTGATAAATAACGTGTAGATAACCGTATAAAAAAACCGCGATAACTCTGCGCATTAAAATGCGTTTTGAAATAGAGTTTTTATTAAACTCGTTAGTCCTACCTTACCTTAGGCCTGAGGTCAAAAGTTCTGGTCTTGAGAGCGCCTTGGCGAAGCCCTCAAAATGGAGAAATGCGTTCTTATGCTCTGCGCGTTTCTACATTGTTATTCTTGACCAGCTCTTCAGCTATTGCAGCCCTGAGCACCGATGCTAACTCGGCTCTGTCCTTCTATCGCTCTCGCCAAAGCCAATTCCCATCTGGCCAGGCGAGTCGAACCGAGCTTGAAAATAAAATTACGCACACGGAACTAGAGTTTTCCTACACAGTTTCTTGGGATAAAAAGAACTACGCCCTCGAAAGCGATCAAGTTCTGCGTGATATTCAAACTTCCCGCTATGTCGATACCAAGTCGAATTGTGAACTCTTAAGCGATAACCGCCGCGATGCCCGTCCCATCAAAACTCTTGCTGCAAAAGTCCCATTAGAAATTCTTGAAACGGAATCCTATTGGGCCCGAGTTAAAGAAAAAAATGGCAAAGCAGAAGGTTGGATTCCCCTGCACCTTCTTCAAGCAAAACACGAAGACATCGGTGTTTATGTGAACTTGATCGACACCTATCTTCGCAAAGGACCGGAAATTCCATCGGGCATCGTGACGACGATTCCCCGTCTGCGTCGCGTGATTCCACTTGCCATCGTCAATGGTTTTTTAAAAATCAACTTCGAAGATCAAATTGGTTATGCGGATATTAACAACTTTGTGTCCCGCGCTGATTTCGCCAATCTCGCGTATTCTCCTAAAGGTGGATGGATGACCATCAGTCATCGCAACGGTCCTTTTTTAGTCACAAAAACCAACACACAAGCACCGATCAAAGACATCCTGGGCTATGTCACTAACAGCCATCGCGGTATCGTGATTCGACCTTCAAGTAGCTCAGGCCCACAACTTCTTTCTCGAGTGGAAATTCTTAAACCCACCGCCAATGTTTGGGCCAGCAGCAAACTGGAAGGGCATGGAAATGTTTGGTGGAAAAAAAGCAATCTCTTGATTGAAGATGAAACAAAGTCAGCAACAACGATTACCACTGACGAACTGATGAAGCGAGAGATCTATTCCATTGCATTTGAAAGCAAAGATTCTTTACGCGGTATTGTTTCTTCGGAAGGTGTCTACCGCACAGAGAACGGCCTCACTTGGACTTTGATCCCTTTATTTGGCACACAAAACTATCCTGTCAATATCCATCCGAACGGCAACTGGTTTGTCGGCTCTTACAAAAGCACCAATGAAGGCAAGAGCTTTGATCCCTTCATTCGCTGGGATCAAATTGCCCAAGCCATAGAGGGCGCACTTCACCGCAACCCGAAGGTTTTACGCTTGACGCAAATCGAGGCGCTGCCTAATTCACAGGTGCAGATTTATGTTGATACCGGAATCAATAAAATCAAATTGCGCAGCTCGCTCTCGAGCCTTAACTGGAGTGTTATTAAAAACTAAATCTGCATCACCAACATGATTTCTGCGGGATTATCCAAAGCTGGCCGCAGATCATTGGGGCTCTTTGATAAAATCGAAAACCCCAGAGACGCAAAAAGGATGATAAGTGCCACCGCCATAGGGCCATCTTATTTATTCAATGAACAAAGACAATCAGACGTGACGAAATTCGCGAAATGACACAACGACAGGAGACGACTTGGAAAGCCCTACTTCCAGAGCTTTCCACCCAACATCATGTAAAACATCTTCATATCGCCACGCAGACTCCACAGAGGATGTTTAAATGTCGCAGGACGATTCTTCTCGACAATAAAATGTCCGACCCAAGCAAAACCATACCCCAGAATCGGCAGGGCCCAGGCGAGATTCCATTGCTTCGTAATCAACAACACGACAACCAACACATGCACCAGAAAAGTTCCCGCAAAATGCAAGCGACGATTGGTGGCATTTGAGTGTTCCGACAAATAGAAGGGCCAAAATTCTTCGAATGTATTCATGCTCACTCCTATAAAAATATTCCTACACCGTTGGCATCAAAATAAAATCAACAAAGCCTTTTTGTTAGAAATCATCTCCGTGAAAATAAGGAGCCATGATCTTGCGAACTTTTTCCTGCAACTCAGGTCTTTGCTCAATCGCGTACGGAGTCGCATCGACCGCAGGCAAAACCTCTAAGGTGATGGTGCGAGTCCAGACTCCCCAATTAGGAATATAATGACCCTTGGGCAAAATCGCCGCAGCCCCTTTGACAATCACCGGTACAATGGGTGCCTTGGCATTGATTGCAAAAATAAAGGGACCGGATTTGAACGGCCCTAAGCTTTCGACATCTTGACGTGTGCCCTCTGGAGCCAAGGCGAATCGCTCACCGGCTTTGATACGCGCCTCTGCCGCTTGATAAACTTTAAACACTTCTTCGCGGCGACTGCGAGCAATGGGCAAAATCCCCGCGCGTCTCATGCCTGCGCCAAAAACCGGAATCTTAAATAGCTCAATTTTTGCTCCGAAGCGGAAACTTCCCAACCACCCATTCATCGCAAAAATATCGAAGAAGCTGGTGTGGTTGAACACATAAAGAAAACCACCCTCGGGACGGTTCGCAAGGCCTTTTGTAATGACTTTCACGCCAAACAAACGACAAGAATTGCGAGTCCAAAACTCCACAATGTGATCTTCAATTTTGCGATTGTTAAAAAGAATATTAACAATAACCAAAGAGCCCGCACTGGCCGCAGTCAAAAAGATAAAAACAACAACACCGATCAAAGAACGTGGGTAAGAAAGCAATTTTAAGAACATGATTAACTCAATTCAGGAAAGAGGCGTTTGCGCGCGGCGGTTCTTTGTCTTTCCTTATAAGCTTGATGCTCTGAAGGACCAGATAGAACGCGTTGATGCGCTGATTGATCCATAATTTGCACCTCAAAAGGATAGAAGAAACTAAAAGCCTCTTTGCTGCCTTGGGGTTTGATATGAATCAGTTTACGCGAAATAAATTTAATAAAACGATAATCTTCGCCAGAGAAAAAATTCTCTTTACGAAGAAACTTTACATTGTCACCCAACTCCGCCAGCTTTTGATCAAAAGCCTCTTGAATGCTTTTTTCATCCAAAGTGTCCAAACGATGGGAAAGATCATCACAGACCTGCATGAACACATCGACCGGATACAAGTTGTTAGAGCTTTGATCTGGCATAATGTGCGGAAAACTAATAACATTTTCTTTAATCAAAAAACGCACAACTTGAAAAGTATCGAAAAGACTGCGCGTTACAAAACGCACTCCCAATTTATCGAAGATCTTCATCGCCAAGGCGTCGGGTTTTGCCAAAAGCTTAATCACTGTACTTGAGGAAGTTTTAAATGGCTTCACTTCAAAACCCAACAATTCAATTGGAGCCAAATCCCCCGATGGATCTTTCAAAACCGTGCGATGGGTGTTTCCGTCGTGTAAAATACAATCTTGGAATGGTGTTAAAATCTGCGATTGAATCTCTTCAGAGAAAGAGCTGAACAAATCGTTTTCAGCATGCACAAAGACATGCATACAGCGAATGATCGCACAGGCCCAGCGCTGCATTTGCAATTGATCAGGATCCTGGGAACTTGCGTAAATTAAAAGACTGCGAATGTCCCCAAGCTGTTTAAGATCTCGGAAAAGATCCGGAATCTCAGCTTCATTGAATCCCAACTTTTCAATCATCAGCACCAAAGCGCGACGATGATAGTAGCTGAGTTTTTCAACATCTGATTTTTCATTGATATCAAAACCGTAGGAAAGAAGAAAGGCCGTGGCCGCTTCAAGGGAGTGAATATTCAGTTTAGGAATATCTATGGCCGAATGACCACCCACCACTGAACTCAGAATAGAAGCATCGAATATGAAACGCTGAGGCATGCCCCTATCTTCGAACTCGATAGGGGCTGAAGCAAGACGCGGCGCTTTACTGGATTAGCGTCGCTGTTGGGATCGAGAATGTGCCTAAAGTTCCGCCAACTGGTTGGTAACCATCAACTGCAACAGTATTGTTGAAGTAAACTGTACCCGTAGCCGTTGCACCATTAACTTGACCGGCGATAACAAAGCTTCCATAAGAGTCCGCAAATGTTACTTGGAATGAGCCCGCATTGCGGTTGTACATACCACTCGCCGCGTTCGCGAATTGAATTTCATAAGCTTGGATCGTTTTACCTTGATAAACTGTGCCTACCAACTGATCCACGATCTGAATCAAAATTGTTGAGCCCGAGCTAACCACATTACCGCTGCTATCAAATTTCAAAGTTGCACTGAAGTTTGTACGGCAAATGCCTTGAAAGCTTTCAGGGCTGATCGTCGCAGAAACTAATGCAAGGATTGCACTATTAGAAGCTTGCAAACTGCCAGTCCCTGTTTGACCGTTGCTGCAAGTTGCTGTGTTACCAGGAGTTGTCGTTCCGTTTCCAGAAGTCACAACACCGCCACGGCCTGCTACACGAACTGAAGAGCCATCTTTCTTCGCACATGCAGTCATTCCAAGAGAACCCGCAAGAATAGCGCCTAATAAGATTTTAGAGAAGATTGATTGTTTCATGGTAGCCTCCTGACAGACTACTAGAGCAAGGCTTAGACCACTGCAGTTCGAAGGTATTAGATCTGAGACTAGAGCTCCATCTCACTTCGAGACAAGGCTCCCTTAAGTGCCGTATTCAGTACTCGGCTGTAAAATTTTTTGGCAAAACTGTCTTACGCAAAAATCCTCATTGAGTCCTCCTAGTGAATCCACCGAGGAAAATACCCGATTGCATCCTGGGCTTCTGAATCATGGGCGGGAACAATTATTAAGTCAGTATTCTTCTCACTCATCTTCTTGACCTTCTGGAGGGTCGCCAGTGTCTCATCCCGAGATCGGTCCACCAACTTAGAAGAGGCCCAAAATTTACTTTTGCCCGCCTTCAAGGCCTTCAAACTCCATGTCAAATCACCAATGAAGAAATACTTTCGCGCAGATATTGTTAGAAAAAGCCCCACAGATCCATAGGTGTGCCCCGGCAAAGGAACTAAAACAGCGCTTTGATCTCTAAAGATGTCATAGCTTTTTTCAAAACCTTCATAAGGCTTGATAGACCAAGCAAAATCACACCACTTCAAAGAACCACTAGAAAATTGCGAAGGAAAGGTCGCCGTCGTCTTTACAACCTTCAGCTCTTCTTTTTCTTCAGTGGCTATCGCCACACAGGACCCTGGAAAATCTTGAAGAGCACTGGCATGATCCCAATGCACGTGACTCAGGAAAATTTTAGATAGAGAGCGACGAATATCCAATGGCAGCTGCTCAACTGCCGGAGTCCCAAGCTCATAAGGAAATAAGGACTGAGCCCACCAAGGCATATCATGCTTAAACTGCTTCTCGATATTCTTACCCAGACCCGTATCAAACAAAATAAAGTCGGCCCCGTGATGGATGATAATAGCAGAGTGATTAAGGACAACCTTCTTCCCCAAGGACCCACCATCAAAGACCATCGCCTCACGTGTAGAGGCCGTTCCCGTTTTGATAATAGAAAAACTAATTTCCTCAGTTTTTGCTTGCACCCTTGGCGCATTGAATAGCGCCATGAATAGAAAGATCAAAAAAGTAAAAAACCTTGCTCTAGACATAATACTTCTCCTAACTACGCCCTTAGGATAAACTTTAAAGTATACTTTAAGCTCAAGCAAAAAAAGAGGCCTCTATGACTGTTAGTCAACTATCTAAAAAGATTGGAATTTCTACTTCCGCAATCCGCTATTATGAAAGCTTGGGCTTAATTCGCGCACAACGAAGTGATGCGGGCTATCGCATTTTTTCCCCTGAAACAACCCGCCTCTTGGAAATCATTGTCCAAGCCAAGGCCTTGGGCTTTTCACTTAAAGAAATTCGCACCTTCTCTCTGAGTATTCAGCAGGGCTCCATGACCAAACAAAAAGTCAGACAAGAGCTCTTGAAAAAAGTGACACAACTTGATGAAAGAATTAAATCCATTCGGAAGTTTCAAAAAAGTATAAAGAAACTTTTAAACACCACATGCCCCAACCAAATGTGGATTGATTAATCCATTATAGCGTATAGATGCAAAAAAAAGGCCCTTTCTTTATTCTGAAAGGGCCTTCATTAAAATTCATTTTTCTAAAGATAGTTATTTTATTTGGTCGAAACCAGCAAGAACCGCCAACTCTGAAGTCAACCAAGTGCTTGCATTCGCATCGATCAAACCTTTGGCCAACAAATCACTTGGCAAGGACTTTCTTTGCTCTTCAGGCACCAAACTGACATCTGCAACTCCGACTTGTTTTAAGAAGTCATTTATCACTGCTGTCAACGAAGCCTTCACGTTCGCTTTATTGAGCTCTTGACCAAAACTCAAGCCTTGAGTCGAAAGCAATTTCAAAGAAGAAAGTCTTTCGTCTGTCGTCAAGAAGCGAGTCGGCAACGAGATCGGAGTTTTAGTCTCGCCAACCACAGATGAAGTTTGACCTGAGTTCTGAAGCAAAAGATCCAATGCCAACTGTGACAAAGTCGCAGCTTGCTCATTATTAAGCAATCCATAGGACAGTATCGCAGATACTTTTGCTTTCGATCCATCCGGCGTTTGCACCACTTCATTGTTTTTAGGAAGAAGCCCTTGAACTCCAGCATAGAGAACTTTTTCATTCACTTTCACCAAAGACTGAAAGAAAGCCGTAACCTTAGCGCGTTGATCTGAACTCAACACATACTCACGACCTGAAAGGGTTTTACCTTTAGTTAGATAACCGCTAGCAAGCAATGCGTCCACTTGGCGTTGAATCCAAGTCGTGTCAATCGCTCCGCTAGAGTCTCTTAAAAGACCATTCAACAATCCTGCGTAGCCACCAATGGCTGCTAAATCGGACATGCGTTGAATTTTCAAGGCGTTGTCTTGGCCAAATTTAGAATAAAGAATTTTGCCACTCTTCACATTATCCAAAGAAGCAAATAGAGCCGCTGGGCTGCCATTTTTTGAGTAATCCAATAAGAACTGACTCACAAATCCCAATGGAGACATATCAGCCTTTGCCCACTTCACCGTGTCGGCAAGGACTTGATCGACATTATTCACGACATCAGGTTGATCGCCGGGATAGATACGACCGATGATCGATGCAAAAAGAACGTTCACAAGATTTTCTTTTTCGTCCTTCGCATCTAAATACTTTCTTTGCAAAGGGTTGTTGCCAGCATCAAAGCGTTCACAACCGTAAGCATTCAAACCTTGGCTATTAGCTAAAGCAATATCGTCATCCGTGCAATATTTAGAAATGGATTCATTCAAAGCACTGTCGCCATCTGAGTAAGCCCAATCCATCGCCATTTTGTCGTAAGACAACGGAGCAACCTTCGTATGCGCCGAAGAAAGAATATTATCAATACCACTCACATAGTCCATGATACTTGTTGTGGTCTCAAGTCCCGGATGATTTTTATCTTTAAGATAAGTCTTAGCGGCTTGGTTAATATCTTGAACAGACACCTTCGCAGAGAATGAACCCGCGAAGTTATGACGAAGACCAAAGGCATGACCCAACTCATGGGCAACCGTGGCACGAACGCTGTCTTGAGCAAGACGAAGACGTTGTGAATCCGAAGCTTCACGGGCTAGTTTATTGAGATCCTTAAACGTTTGCGTGAAATCACAAGCCACCGCCCCGTTTACAACCACAGGCGCCTTGCCATTCAAATCTACCAGATCCGCAGAACCCACTTTCGTAAAGACAGAAGGCATGAATACTTGTGCACGCAAGATTTCCCCCGTTAAAGGGTCCGATTGGCTGATCGCATAAGCAGCACCCGCATCCAACCAGTCAATCCAACGAATCATGATACTGCGATCTTGCGGAGTCGCATCTTCAACTTTAACACCGGTTTCAACCTGAACAACGTCACGGCCAAAAACGCGATTCCAGTAAAGAGCTCCCTCAGTCACCGCTTGAACATAATCAGGCGGCACAGTCGCAGAGATCCTGATTCTTACTGGTCCACGTGAAGGACTTAGATCCCATTTGGAAATCAAATTCCTTACGTCTTTGCTGTAGCCCTTCTTAGCGACCTTCGCCACAAAGAAACCCACCCTGCGAGATGCATCGTATTCTTTAGGTTTAAAATCAGGATCTAAGTTGTAGGCGCGAATTTGCACATTCATACTGAGAGTCTCTTCACGATTCTCTACACTTTGCGATTTATCCGAACCCGACTTGAGCACCGTGCTGAGAACTTTAGATTTTTGCTCGAACTCGATGTTCTTATCATCAAATTTAATTTTCTGAATCACGGAATCAGACACCGGAATAGAACCGTACGTCGTTTCGGTCAGATCATTATTCATACCGCGAGCGGCGTCGACATCGTAAGAATTCTGAGAAATGAAGCTTTTAAAACCATCACCCAAATCAAAAGTGATCGAAGTTTCGTCTTCCGTCACAATCGCAAAACTTTGGATAAGATTGTCAGTTTTAATCTCTTCATAGATGCTGTTGTAGTTCTGACCTAACAAAGCGATTTTTCCGCCGGCTCTTTCAAAGCTCACGACTTGTGGCTTCAGATCGTACCACTGAGGAGTCGAACCGCCGGTTTTAGCAGAGTAAATCATCAAAAAGATTTTACCCAAAGAGGCTTTCTGAATAGTTATGCACGAAGCCAGATCGCAAGTTTTTGATTTTGTGAAGCTCATCGTCATCTGTGCTGGGGCTTGCTTCGCCTCGATGATCTTTGTCTTCTCTTGAGTGCATCCTGCGAGAGTCAAAACTGATGTTAAGGCGCTTGCTAATAAAACGTGCTTATTCATTGCCACGGGAAATCCTCCACCCACTTCGGCTGAACCGAAGAAGAAACCGGTTACTTTTCAGATGACATTTATGCCAAAGATTGACCAAGATCAAAAGGGCCCTGAAAATAAGTTAAATTACTACATAGAAACTCGACAGGAGAAGCATGGCACAGGCAGCAACGGAGAAGACTTTCTTTGGTCACCCACGTCCACTTTTTACACTCTTTTTAACGGAAATGTGGGAGAGATTCTCGTATTACGGGATGAGAGCGCTTCTAGTGCTCTACATGACTAAGTATCTTTTCATTGAGGCTCAAAACGGTAGAATGATTTGGGGTTATGCAACGATTCATTCATGGATCGAGAGTATGTTTGGCCCCATGAGCACCCAGGCACTTTCTTCACAGGTGTACGGGCTTTATACGGGCTTGGTTTACTTCACTCCGTTTATTGGCGGCATCATTGCGGACAGATATTGGGGACAAAGACGCTCGGTTTACGTGGGCGGCATATTGATGGCTATCGGTCACTTCTTAATGGCCGTCGAAAGTCTCTTCTTCCCCGCTTTGCTTTTTCTGATTCTCGGCAACGGATTCTTTAAGCCAAATATTTCAACTCAGGTCGGCGGATTGTACCCTCAAGGTGATGAACGTCGTGACGGAGCCTATACGTTGTTCTACATGGGCATCAACTTAGGTGCGATATTTTCGCCTCTTGTGTGCGGCACGTTAGGGCAAAAAGTAGGCTGGCATTGGGGCTTTGGAGCCGCCGGCGTAGGCATGATCATTGGTCTTTTAACTTATCATTTCGGAGGAAAAAATCTTCCTGAAGTTGTGAACAAAAAATCCATCCAAGAAATCGAAGCCCTGGCTCACAAACCTTTGAGTAAATCCGAATGGACTCGCACTTGGGGACTTACTTTCTTGTGTCTGGTGACGATCTTCTTTTGGGGCGTTTATGAACAGCAAGGTAATACTCTACAACTGTGGGCTGATCAAAACACAGATTGGAATTTCTTTGGATTTGAGATCCCTTCGACCTGGTATCAAAGCTTCAATCCTCTGGTGATTGTTTTCTTTGCTCCCGTTTTGGATCGTGTTTGGGCATGGCAGTCTCGTCGCAATAAAGAGCCTTCCACAGCTATGAAAATGGCCATTGGTTGTTTCCTAGGGACAGCGGCTCTCTTGGTCATGTATCTTGCTGCGAAGTCCGTGGGCAACAGCCAAGGAAGCGTCCTTTGGCTTCTGGGCTCCACTTTCATGCTGACCATTGGTGAGCTTTATATTTCTCCGATTGGCCTCTCTTTGGTAACCAAAGTTTCCCCTGCTAAAATCGTCTCTATGATGATGGGTGTTTGGTTCTTAGCAACATTCTTCGGGAACTATGTGGCTGGCTGGATCGGGTCTTATTACGAGAAAATTCCTAAAAACGAGTTCTTCCTTTTCCTTGCCGTGTTAGCTTTGATTCCAGGAATTCTTTTTGTCCTTTCTCATAAAGGGCTGACTAAATCCCTGGGTAAGGATATCTAAGCTCTATGATTATTCGTGCATTTGAGTTGAAAGACATTCCCGCAGTTAAAAAGTTCGCCGATGAAAGCATCGGCCTGAACTATTACTCTGAGGAAGAATTGCACGAATGCTTCGACAAGTCTGTATTGAATGGTGTGACTTGTTCATTTCTTTTGGTGGGTGATAACGGCGAGATCTTAGGTCTTCGCTTGGCTTATCCACCTGGCAAGTGGAATAAAGGCAAAGGTTCTAAACTTCGTGCAGATCTTTGGAAAATTCCTTTAGAAAAAACCGCTTACTTTCAAAGTCTGTTTTTATCTTCCAAAGTGCAAGGTCAAGGCTGGGGCCCCCTGCTTTCAGAAAAGTCCATTGGGGCTTTTCGCCAAGTAGGAGCCTTAGGCATCGTCACCCACGCCTGGAAAGAGTCCCCAAACAACTCTTCCATTCGCTATCTTTCAAAATTAGGTTTCGAAAGTGTGATCACTCACCCGGAATACTGGATTGATGTGGACTATGAATGCGTACGGGATGGCAGACCTTGCCGCTGTACTGCGGAAGAAATGATTTTTTATATTTCAGGTGAACTATGAGTATTTCTTTTTGGTTGGATCAAGCTGCAAAAAACTCTGCGAAAGAATATGATTTCGTCATTATTGGCGCGGGCATCGCGGGGCTTTCGACTGCTTATTGGTTGCAACAAAAAGATCCCAACCTTCGCATTGCCGTTCTTGAAAGACATCGCATCGGTTTTGGCGCGTCTGGCAGAAATGCAGGATTTGTGACTTGTGGATCAACCGAACACTTCATTAAACTCAATGCTCAATTCGGAACGGAAAAAGCTGTAGAGATTTGGAAGTTTTCGGAAATGAACCGCGAACTTCTTGCCGAGCACGTTATTGAAGACGCTGCTGCGGAAGTGGACTATCGCCACACTGGCTCTTGCACCGTCGCACCTAGCGATGAGCATTGGGTCAAATACAAAGCGACAGCCAAACTCATGCAACAGCAAGGCATTGATGTTCACGAAGTTACTCCGGCAGAAATGGAAAGTGACTACGGCGTCAAAGGATTTGTGGGTGGAATTCAATACACCGGCGACGGTTACATTCACCCCGTAAAACTTCTGAAACGATTGAGTTCTAAATTAAAAGTGGACATCTTTGAAGGCCAAGAAGTTTTTGAGATCAGCGAAAGTGGATCTCACCAATTTATTAAAACCGATAAAGAGGTCTTTAAAGCTGGTAAAGTGATCGTCACCGTAAACGCTTATCTTGCACTGATTCTTAAGAACTTTGCGGGGATCATCACACCAGGACGTGGCCAGATCTTAATGACTGAGCCCCTTCCTGATTTTGTTAAAGGTCCTTGCTATCTCACAAAGCATCTTTGTTATTTCCGACAACTTCCCACAGGGCACTTGCTAATTGGTGGCTTTAGAAATCTTGCCACCGACGCAGAAGAAACTTACGCAGATCAAACGACGGCCATCATTCAAGATGCGTTGTTGTCCTTCGTCAGGTCACATTTCACGCTGGGCAAAGAAGCCCGTGTCGCTTACAAATGGTCTGGCATCATGGGTTTTTCACCGGATGGACAAATGATTCTTGGTGAGACTCCGGGACAAAAAAATGTACACTTGATTGCGGGTTGTTCGGGTCATGGAATGGGTCTGAGTTTTAATGCGGCAAAAACTTTGGTTGATTCCGTCTTCGGAACAAAACTTCCAGAGCATCTCAACATTGCACGATTAAAATTGTAAACTACTTCCTGCGACGATCAATCCTCGTTAGAGTTTTCCTTCTATCCAACAACTTCAAGAAGGAAGTCGTCATGCGCTCTGCAGTCATCGCAGCTTCAATTACTTTGGTCTTTTCCTGGGTCGCAAAGGCTCAGCCAATGGCTCTGAAAAATCTCCTCAACAACTCAGACAAAGTGGCCACCTGCAAAACTGACAATGAGAATTTGAATCTTATTAGCTTCTATGTACACAAAGTAAATCCCTTGATTGTCGCGCAAATGCGAAACAATCAACAAGAGCATTTCTATTCACTTACTATCGAAGAAAACAAAAATCTCGTCACTCTTTCGTCCGATAAAGAAATTGTGGCCCTGGATTTTGATCTTTACTTTAAGAGTACCGATAACAAGTTTTCTGTGGACTTCAGCACTGAAACCGTTCGCAATCCTGACGTAAAAAACTTCACTTCAACGCTGCTCTTTGAAAACGGCACTTCAATAGAAATCACCTGCACCCGCAACTAAGGGTTCGCGATGATTCAAATAAAAAAGCCGAGGAGCATGACTCCCCGGCTTTTCTTATTTTTTAAACTTAGTGATTTCTCTATTTGTAGAACTTAGAATTTCCCTTAGCCAAATTCGTCAAAGGAGTCGCCGGTTTTAGACGAGCGGCTTTGCGACTGGCTGCATAGGTAGCAAGCTGATCTGCTACGTACTGGGTGCCGATGGAATCTGCGTATCTTAACAATCCTCCGCGGAATGGCGGGAAGCCTGTGCCCATGATCATTGCCAAATCAACTTCATGGGGAGTTTCTACGATATGATCTTCTAGCAAAGCCAAAGAACATTCGTTGATCATTGCGAAGACGCCGCGCTCAATACACTCTTTCGAATCGTATGGATTTGTAGCTGTGCCCAAACCTAGAGCCGCGTAAACGCTTTGATCGACATCGCCACGCTTACCGTCAGCGCTGTACTGATAGAAACCTTTGCCATTTTTCTTACCAAGGCGACCCGTACTGCCAAGTTGTTCCATCAAAGGAGCCAACTCAATTCTGTCCCCGAAGGCTTTTTTGAAGATTTTCAAAACTTTGATACAAACATCAAGACCCACTTCGTCCATCAACTCAAAAGGCCCCATTGGCATTCCAAATTCTTTAACGTAAGCCTTGTCTACAACTTCAATGCTCATACCTTCTTGCATCAAGAACGCAGCTTCTGCCATGTAAGGAAGAAGCAAACGATTCACCAAGAAGCCAGGGCCGTCTTTAACGACAACTGGCATCTTGCCCATACGTTTAGTCAATTCAAAGATCGTGGCAATAGTTTCGTCGGAAGTCTTTTCGCCTCTGATCACTTCAACCAATGGCATTTTATTTACCGGATTGAAGAAATGCATTCCCGCAAAATACTCTGGACGGGGATGACCTTTAGACATCTCGGTCACTGACAATGAACTTGTGTTGGTTACGATGATTGCATCAGAACGCATTTGTCCAGCACACTCGCCGATAACTTTTTGCTTGATACCCATGTCTTCAACGATGGCTTCAACCACAACATCTAGATTTTTAAATCCAGAATAGTCCGTCGATACAGAAACCATATCCATTTTTTGTTGGAATTGATATTTGTCGATGGATTTGCGCTTCAAAAGCTTCATCCACAAGTCACTAGCATGTTTCAAACCCTTGCCCAAAGCATCAGAGCTCAAGTCCTTCATGCGAACTTGGATTCCTTTGTCAGCGGCAACGTAGGCGATACCACCACCCATCGTGCCCGCGCCCAAGATACCAAGAGCTTTAACCTCTTTTGGTTTTACCTGAACACCCGTGACGCCCGATTGTTTTTTAACCATTTCCGTCAAATAGAAAACGCTGATCAAATTTTTAGAGATATCTGTCACGCCCAACTTACAGAAGCCTTCGCGCTCAATGCGCATTCCCGCTTCACGATCAGACATGCCGTGGGTTTTTTCGATCACTGCCAAAGCTTCCAATGGAGCTGGATAAAAACCCTTCGTCGCTTTCATCACGCCTTCGCGTGCTTTTTTATAAACAACACCACGACCTACACCCTCAAGAACTTTATTCACAAGTCCTTGCGGAGCAAATTTCTTACGACGTTTTTTAGAACCGCCAGCGATAATTTCTTTCGCCCATTTCATAGCCTGCTCTTCCAAAAGATTTGGATGAACAACTTTATCAACAAGTCCGATTTTCTGTGCTTTCTTAGCATTCACTGCTTTACCAGCTAGAATGATATCCAACGCTGCTTGCAAACCTATGATACGAGGCATGCGTTGCGTACCGCCAAAGCCAGGTAAGATGCCCAACTGAATTTCAGGAAGACCAATCTTTGTTGAAGGATCTTCGGAAGCGATACGATAATCACACGACATGATGAATTCACAACCACCACCCATACAAGCGCCGTTGATCGCGGCCATTGTTGGCATTGGCAAATCTTCCACCATGTTCATGATTTCTTGACCACCTTTTACCGCAGCTTCGAACTGCTCTTTCGTGGTCATACTTTTAATTTCTTCGATATCCGCGCCAGCGATAAAAATCTTTGGCTTGTTGGATTTAAAGATCACAGCTTTGTAAGAAGACTTTTTCAAGTCTTCCAAAACTTCTTTAAGTCTTGTCATCACAGGAGTGGAAAATTTATTAACTTTCTCACCTACGAGATCGAACTCTACTACTGCAACGTCACCTTGAGGTACAATCTTGATGCTTTCCTGGATGCTCATACTACCCTTCATTCTCCAAAATCATGGATCCGCCTTGACCACCACCGATACACAATGTTGCCAAACCGAATTGAGTGTTTCTGCGTTTCATTTCTTTAGCCAATGTCAGAACAATACGTGTGCCTGTTGCGCCCACCGGATGACCGAAGGCAATCGCGCCACCATTTACATTCAAGATATCATCACTGATCTCACCCACTTTGGAAGAAAGACCCAATTTTTCTTGCGCGAATTTGTCAGAAGCCATGGCTTTTTGGCAGGCCATTACCTGTGCCGCGAATGCTTCATTCAATTCAACAAGGCCAATATCTTTCAAAGAAAGACCCGCACGCTTCAGCGCCAACGGAGTTGAATAAGCTGGGCCCAATCCCATGCGTTCAGGTTCGAGACCTGCGAAGCCATAGGAACGAACTGTCGCAAGTGGTTTGTAGCCAAGCGCATCCGCTTTTTCACGTGACATCAACAGCACCATAGCGGCGCCATCGGTGATCGGGCATGAATTCCCCGCTGTAATGGAACCCGTTGCTTTATCAAAGAACGGTTTCAATTTCGTCAAAGCTTCAATGGTTTGTGATTCACGGGGACCGATGTCTTCTGTGATCACTTCTTTGTATTCTGGAGCCAAGTAAACCGGAGTCATCTCTTCTTTCAGACGACCTTCTTTAGTCGCTTTTGCCGCAAGCAAGTGCGAACGCAGAGCAAACTTATCTTGCATCTCGCGTGATAAGCCCCACTCTTTCGCCAAGATCTCTGCGGTTTGCCCCATGTTGATTCCAACAAAAGGATCTGTCAGGCCTAACATGACAGCGATTTGTGGGAAATACTCATCCTTCATGTTTCCTTGAAGAAGAGCTTTGATTTGATTCAGATCTGCTTTGAACAAAGCCCACAACAAAGGCAATGCTTGCTTAGGACCTTTCGCCGCAAAAAGTTTTTCGTAAATTTCTTGGAACTTCTTCGGAGGCAATGTCGGCATTTGCGACATGCTTTCCGTTCCACCCGTTAGAACAACATCCATTGTTCCAGATTTGATTTTTTCAAAACCATTCGAGATAGACTCCAAGGCAGAAGCACAGTTTCTGTGAACTGTGTAAGCAGAAGTTTTTAAAGGAATTCCAGAATTCAAAGCAACAACGCGGGAAATATTCACTGCATCCGGAGGATTGCCAGTGTTGCCGATGATCACTTCATCAACCAAGTTCACATCTAAATTCGTCTGAGCAATAAGTTGCTTCAAGGCAACTTTACCCAAATCCGCAGGGTGAACTTTTTTAAGTTTTGTTCCGGCTTTTGCGAAGGGAGTGCGAACCCCATCAACGAGAACCACATCACGTGGTGACTTCATAGAAACTCCTAGTTGCTAAATTGCACAAAATTTATGTAAGCACTGAAAATCGTAGCACTTTTCGGCAGATCCACAAAAGAAAAGAGGGGAAGATATGAGAACCTAGTCTAGGCACCCACAGGCAAGAACATGGTCTAGGTACTTTAAGTAATTAAAACTGCGAATATAAACGAAGGAAATAGAAACAGAACTCTATTTGTGAGTGTTCTTCGTTGTTAGGAGTCCAATCTTATTTAGGGTTTAGGGGCTTTTCACTCGAGAAACGAGCGATCCTTAGGGTTTACATGTCAGATCACGAACCTCGATGCCTTTAGCAAGAACATCATTCGCAAGATCCACCTTCATCATGTACTCAGGACGTCCCTGAATATAAGCCAAAGAATCCCCTTTCCACTGCAAACCACCGTCAGCCTTTGCAACGAAGAAGAAATAGTTGATACCAGGGAAGGTCGAAGCCAGCTTCACCGTTTCGCCGGCATTTACTTGCACCCACTGCGCTGACTGAATCCATTGATTTTCCGCTGACAAGTAGCGCACGGCGACCTGAGCTTTCGCAGCATCAGGACAAGAGTTACGAACATAAATAAGCACGGTTTCGGCTTGATTATTTTCATTCACCACAGAGGCCGTATCGGGCTGCCCCACCATCCAGGATTTTATTTGCGCGAGCACATCGGCAGTGATGACAGCTCCGCCGTTGTAGTTTTCCGTATCAGGCTTGTCGTCTTGACCCCAATCCAAAACTCCTACGACAGTACTTCCCGCACTGTCTGCCTTCGGCACGCGCAAAGAACTGCCAGACATTCCCTGGAAAGAGTCGCACTGAAATTGCCATTGAGTGCCCTGACGCTCCATCGGACAGCTGACATCCCAAAAAGTTCCGCGGTTTTTATCACCAGGATATCCAGAAATAGATACTGCCGCGTAAGAATTGACTGACGCCTCAACTGCTGTCATCCCCAGCCACCCCAAACGCTCGCCCACTTTGTCCTTCAAGACGATAATCGCGTAATCGTAAGTGTAAGCTTCCACGTTTTTTACGGACTGAGCGTATTCAAAGTATTTTTTTGGAATGTAAACACGTTCCCAATCCACGGGATCAAAAGGCAAATTGTTTTGACCTGTTTGCCCTGGATTGAATTTCAAATCATTGACCCAGATTCTTTTCTCTAAATTGTAAACACAGTGAGCCGCCGTTAAGACAAAACGATCCCCTACCAAAGTACCTGTGCAGCTGCCCATTTTTTTGCCCGAGATCTCAAGGCGACCGATGGCACGCAAAGGAAAGGCAGAAGAATCTTGAATTTGTTGACGAAGATATTTTCCTGGAAGAGCCCGGCTCAAACCTGGCTTTGAAAAACGCCCTAGAGTTCCCACAAACGACGCCGTGTGATCTTGTGCAAATGCAGCTGACTGCCAAGAGAGGGCTATCAAACTGATCAAAGCTAGGACTTGATGTAAGCGCATAGTTTCTCCACAACACACGGACTGAAGTGGCAGTATAAGACAAGGCCACCAAGTTCAAAAGACAGTCAGCAATGCCCTCCATATTCTTCCTACTTGTCGAGAAATTAGACGCCCCCGATTCAAAAAAACAGTCTCAGGAGGGCTTAAATTGCACCTCGTCACCCTTTACCCTCCGCGCCAACAGCCCCCACCCATTGACCCCTCGAACGGCCCTCGATAGAGTAACAGCACTTGTTGCCGAATCCCCTCTAAGCCCCCAAAAGGCTTGATGATTTTTTCCAGTGGGGATTCGTTACAGTAATGAGCAAAAGGAGAATCCTTGGACAAGAGTTCGGATATGAAAATGGACAGCAAGAACGACATCAAAACGGGCACGAATAATTTTGACCAAGAGGCCCTTGAATACCATTCCCGCGGCAAACCCGGAAAAATCGAAGTTATTTCTTCGAAACCCTGCGTCTCTGAAAAAGATCTTTCATTGGCTTACTCTCCAGGCGTGGCGGCTCCTTGTAAAGTGATCGCAAAAGACGCCTCTAAAGTCTACGACTACACGGCTAAAGGAAACTTAGTCGGTGTCATTTCCAATGGAACAGCGGTTCTGGGCTTGGGCAACATCGGTCCGCATGCTTCCAAACCAGTGATGGAAGGCAAAGGGATTCTTTTCAAGCAATTCTCTGGCATTGATGTTTTTGATATCGAAGTGGCTGCCAATGATGTCGACACTTTCTGTAATGCCGTAAAAGTTTTGGAACCTACTTTTGGTGGAATCAATCTTGAAGACATCAAAGCGCCAGAGTGTTTCGAAATCGAAGAGCGTCTAAAAAAAGAAATGAAAATTCCGGTGTTCCATGATGATCAACATGGGACGGCCATTGTTTCTGGTGCGGCTTTACTGAATGCCTCTGCAGTTACAAATCGCAAGATGGATCAAATCCGCATCGTTGTAAATGGTGCTGGTGCCTCTGCGAATTCCTGCGCAAAGATCTTTATTTCCCTAGGTGCTCGTCGCGAAAACATTATCATGTGCGACTCTCAAGGTGTGATCTACAAAGGTCGGACTGTGGGAATGAACAAATACAAAGAGTACTTTGCCTCTGAAACAGAAGCTCGCACCTTGAGTGAAGCTCTGCGCGGCGCAGACGTCTTTGTAGGTCTTTCCGTTGCTGGCGCGTTGACTCCAGAAATGTTGAAAGATATGGCCAAGGATCCAATCATCTTTGCCATGGCAAATCCTGAACCGGAAATCACTCCTGATAAAGCACGCGCGGCTCGTCCTGATGCGATCATCGCCACAGGTCGTTCTGATTATCCAAATCAAGTGAATAACGTTCTGGGCTTCCCGTCTATCTTCCGTGGAGCTTTGGACACCCGTTCAACTCAAATCAATGAAGAGATGAAGCTTGCTGCGGTTCATGCCTTGGCGAAACTAGCCCGCGAAGACGTGCCAGATAAAGTTTCTGCAACTTACGGTGGCAAAAGCTTTAAATTCGGCAGAGAATATTTGATTCCAAAACCTTTCGATACCCGTGTTCTTTTGTGGGTAGCTCCGGCTGTTGCCAAAGCTGCCATTGATACAGGTGTGGCAACTCGACCGATTGAAGATTGGGATCACTACCGTGAATCTTTAGAGGCCCTACAAGGCCCTTCGAAAGTTTTCATTCGCTCTGCAATCAATCGCGTTCATCAAAACTCGCAAGCCAATGGTGGTCAATTGCCACGCATTGTGTTCCCAGAGGGCACCAGCTCGAAGGTTTTGAAAGCCCTAGCGACTTTGGTTGAAGAAAAAATCTGTCAGCCGATTCTTTTAGGCTATCCAGATCGCGTGAAAGAAAAAATCTCTGCTTTGGGCATTCCAGCTTTGAATGATGTGCCTATCATTCACCCGGCTCAATACCCAAAATACTTTAGCTATGTTGAAAAGCTCTACACCCTTCGCCAGCGCAAAGGCATCAATATGCGTGAAGCGGAAAGACTCATGGCGGATCCTAATTACTTCGCTGCGATGATGGTCACCATGGGTGATGCTGACGGTGTCGTGAATGGTGCGTCGATCAATTACGCAGATGCAGTTCGCCCGATCTTACAAACTGTGGGTGTCTTCGAAGGCGGAGTTCCCGCAGGTTTGAACATTGTTCTTCTTGAAGACAAGTTCTTGATCCTAGCCGATACCACTGTGAACTTCACACCGACTGCAGAGCAATGTGCACAAATCGCCTTGCAAGCGGCAAAGATCGTTAAGTACTTCGGCATCGAGCCTAAGGTTGCTATGCTCAGCTACTCAAACTTCAGCGGCATGGAAGGAACTCCATGCAAAATGAAGAAAGCAGCAGAGATCCTTAAGAAAATGAGTCCAGACATCATGGCCGACGGCGATATGCAGGCAGACACCGCTGTGAATCCAGAAATCATGGAAAGACTTTTCCCGTTCTCTGACCTTAAAGGAGGAGCGAACGTCTTGATCTTCCCGAACCTGGAGTCAGCAAACATCGCTTACAAACTGATCCAACAGATTGGTAAAGTTGAAGTGATCGGACCTTTCCTTTCTGGCGTCAGAAGATCTTGCAACGTTTTACAAAGAACAACAACGGTGGATGGAATCGTGAACTCCGTCGTGTTCACCGCTTTGGAAGCGCAATACATCGGCGAGGTGTTGAAGTCTCGCAATAAAAAAATCGGCATCAAATAATCGATTTTCATCTCTACAAACAAAAAAAGGACTGCGTAAAAACAGTCCTTTTTTTATTTTCACCTCTCAAAATTCATCATCCTTGGACGACCATGTGCACTTCATTTCTCGAATGAAACAGCTCTTCTCAAAGTGAAACAGTGACGTGGGTCGTCCCTTTTCCATGACTTCGACAACCAATCATTTACGAGCCTTCCTTAAAAAGGCAATCGCGCAGCACATGCTTTGCACAACTAAAAGAAAATCTTTTTTGAGAGGCTGTTGTGAATTTCACAAAATGCATTCTTTGTCTCATTTTGATATTTAGTTCTAAGCTATGGGCGGCGCCCGTGGAAGAACGTTATTTGAAGCAAAGCGATGGTCACATCCTATTTGATGGAAATCTCAAACTGCATGAAATTGCCATAACTTTCGGAGGATCACTCAACCCGAAAGTCATCCCGACCCTACTAAAAATACTAGCTGAAAATAATCTGCGCGCGCACTTCTTTATTCCCGGGGACTCTGCTGCGAAGAACATGGATCTTGTCAAAGCCATCTACAAAGCGGGCCATATCGTCGCTTCAAATGGAACCGGCCGCGCATTAATGAAGAAAAATGACAACGAAGATCAACCCATCCAAGTTCAAAACCAATTGATTGAAGAAGAAATTCGCACTGGCCATGAAGTGATTTACGCTACATTGGGCACCATTGACCCCTTCGTGCGTTTTTCATATCGCCATGACACCGGCGCAGCTCGCCAGATGGTCAAAGACTTCAATGTCTTCGCGTTCTATTGGAATATTGATTATGACTCTGAAGCTCCCGCAGAGACTCTTTCAGCATCTCTAAAAAAAGAAAACTATCGTGGCATCGTGGCTTTGGGTTCCTATGAACCTCAATCCATTACTGCTCTTAAACGACTTGTCGAAGAAATCAAAAATAATGATCTAAAAGTGATCGCATTCAGACCACCACAGAACATTGACTGGAAAAGAAACGTCCCCCTGATCCGCCAAGAGATTCTCAAGGAAGTGATCAAACGAGGACCGATGATTTATAGACGTGATTTAAGCATTTAAAGAAAAGAGAAATTTATGAAATACCTTATCGCAAGTTTACTCTTGGCAATTTCTTCAGCTGCGTCGGCGCAAACGCTTCCGCGTCCGAAACAATTTGTTATGATCTCATTTGATGGATCTTACAGCCATCCGTTCTGGCAAGAAAGCTTGGACCTTGCTGAAAAGACAAATTCTCGTTTCACTTATTTTATCAGCGGTGTCTACTTTTTGAAAAGACACGACAAGGATCAATACCTTCCACCCCGTCACAAACCAGGGAAGTCTGATATCGGCTTTGGTGATGATGATAACAAGGACATTCCAGCAAGAACTGAATATGTTTGGAAGGCTTTAAAGAATGGCTATGACATCGGCTCTCATGTAAATGGTCACTTTGATGGAGGCGCTTGGAATAAAGAGGAATGGACTTCCGAGTTTTCGCAGTTCCACAGTTTGGTTGAGAATGTCTTTAAATTATATCCATCCCAAGCACCTTTCGCTCCGGAGTGGGCTCCAGCTCTTCATAAAGCTGTCACGGGTTTCCGTGCGCCACTTCTTGCCGAAAATCTAGCGACTCAACAGGTTTTGAAAGATTTCAATTACACTTATGACGCTAGCCAAACGCAAGATGGTCGCTGGCCAAAACAAATGAATACAGGAGTATGGAACTTAGGTCTATCCACAGTGTCTTTAATCGGAACTGCTCGTCGCAGCGTAGGCATGGACTACAATATTCTTTACGGTCAATGTAATGGAAAATTCAACCCTAAGAACAATGGCGAATGCTCGGACGTCAATCCGGCAACTTTAAAGTATTTTGAAAATCAAACTTACTATTCTTATATCAATATCTTCCTGAAGTCGTACTATGGCAACCGCGCCCCTGTCAGCATTGGCCATCACTTCTCTCTTTGGAACCAAGGTATCTATTGGAAAGCGATGCAACGTTTTGTCTATGCTGTTTGTACACAACCCGAAGTGCAATGCGTGACCCATAAAGAAATGGTCGGCTGGTTAGAAGATGTAATCAAAACCCAAGGTCCCAATGTTTTGAACAAACTTAATCAAGGTCAATTCGACAAAACCAACATCCCTCGCGAACCGGGTGAAAAATTGAAATTCGAAGAGTCTGACTTGAAAAAAGTTTCGTTCGGTCAAAATCTACTGATCTCTGAAATCACTGATTCAAGTGAGCGCGTGATGCTAAAAGGCGACTTACCGGGAGCTCACCTTGGTGAAAGCAACGATCTGGATATGGGACCATTCCGCATTAAGCCATCACAGCAGGATGGAAAACTATGAAATTTCTAATGTCTCTTTTAATTCTAGGAATGTTTTGCAGTCAGGCGCACTCCCAAGAGGTGTCGCCTGAAAACTGCGACAAACCCAAGACACGATCTGAAAATGCCATCTGTCTTTTCCCCGAAGTGTCGGATTCAGATGCGGTTTTGAATCGCACTTACAACGATATTCTAAATGAGATCAATGAAAAGTGCGCATTGAAAGATGGCACCTGCGATCGCCTTAAAAAATTGGTGAAATCCACACAGGTACGCTGGATTCAATATCGCGACAACTTCTGTGATTTAGAAGTGGCCCACATAGCCAATCGTGATGATGCAGATTTAAGCTTCGGTTCTTGTCTGATTTCCGCAAGCAAACAGAAGGTTGAAGATTTACACATTCAACAGCTGAATTTTAGAACCATTTACAAAGCCAAATAGAGGTTCGTCATGTCACAATTCAAAAATCTGAAACATTGCTTTCTGGGGTTTGCTCTCTTAACGGGACTGAATGCGATGGCAACAGAATCTGCAAATAAACTTTCAAAGGAAAATCTTTTGGAAGGCGCCCGTGCCTATCAACGCATTCCCGTTACTAAAAATGGACAACCCGTATTAAACCCCAGCACGGGAGCAATCAAAACCCAAAGTCGCGTCTTGCGTGGATACATGCGCCAGAACTGTCGCGACCTCCATGACAATGAACTTGCTGACCTAGGTGCTACGAACTGGAAGGGGCTACCATTAGAGCTGTGTCGCTATAAAGTTATCGACACAATAGATAAAAAAATGCGCAGCAAGGAAGGCACTGTGGTCCTTCTAAAAATCACTGATGAGATGCTTGCTAATTGGACAACCAACACCTGTATGGATATTGGAAGCCCGACATTACGCTGTGTGGAAATCATTAGTGACCAAGTCATTCGCCAATCCCGTGGTCAATTTGCGATCAGCGGTATTGTCTATGAAGATCAGTACATTTTAAACAGCAACCCTGACGAAAAAGACAAGATGGGTGAAGATGGGATTTACGAGCCCTACTGCATGCGCGAAGGAATCACTGTTTTCACCGAAGCCTTCAATGATCGCTCTATCGAACCCCTCACTGAAGATCAGGTGAAAGCTTGCATGCAAGGTCCCCTAACAAAGGAAGCTAAAAAAGTGGGCCGCTTAGCACGCATTCAAGGGACCTCTGTAGAGATGTATGTGAAAAATGGCGGCAAACACACCGGTGTCATCATCGTCGTGGACAAACAAACTCTTCCTTCTGAAGAATGGCTTGTGGCTTCTCGCGATGAAATGCAGGAAGCTGTTCGCACTGGAAACAACTCGATGATGACTCTTTGGGCAAAGCAAAACCTTAGTAAATTTCCACGTTAATATTCGCTAAGTTTTCAAATATCTTTCCATTTCCACAGGGATCACCCAGGCGATCCCCTTTTTTTTAAAAAAAACTAAATCTGAGCAAATAATTAACCTTTTTTAGAGAGCACATACGTCATAAACCACCTCCAAAGATCACTGTTCTCGACGAAAATTTAACTTTGACGAATCCCTGAGCGGTGCTACCATTAAGACTAATGGAGGGTTGCTAGATTTGACTAATCAAACTCAAGCTAAGGTCCAAGCCCACGATAGAGCCATTGTCATTGGTGTCGGATTAAAATCCGAACCCCTCACCGAAATCAAAGAAAACCTATTAGAACTTGAAGAACTTGTTGTCGCCGCCGGCGGCGAAGTTGTGGGTTCTATTATTCAGGTTCTTCCTTCTTGGAATCCTGCCACCCTGATTGGGACCGGCAAGGTTGAAGAAGTGGCTGAAATGGTTCGCGATAGCAAAGCCAATTTGATTGTCATGGACCATCAACTCTCTGGAGTTCAACAGCGAAACTTAGAGCAAATTGTTAAAGCTCGCGTTATTGACCGCAATCAGTTGATCCTCGATATCTTCGCGCAAAGAGCACAAACCTTTGAAGGAAAACTTCAAGTTGAGCTGGCACAACTTCTGGATCAAATGCCTCGAATGGTCGGTGCCTGGTTGGAATCTCTCTCCCGTCAAGGTGGCGGTATCGGCACCCGCGGTCCTGGCGAAACAGCCCTTGAGAATGACCGTCGTCGCATCCGCGAACGTGTTGCGATCATTAAAGAAAAACTTGAGGGTGTTCGCAAAAACCGCGCACAGCACAGACAATCCCGTCGTCGTCATGAAATTCCATCTTTTGCTTTGATTGGCTACACCAACTCTGGAAAAAGCTCGTTGCTGAACAAGCTCACTGGCGCCCAAGTCATGGCCAAGAACCAAGTCTTTGCCACTTTGGATCCTACAACTCGCAAGATTTTTCTAAATGACGGACCACCCGCTGTCGTCACCGACACCGTGGGATTCATCCGCAAACTTCCTACTCAATTGATTGAAGCCTTTAAAGCAACACTTGAAGAGTCTGCCGAAGCTGATGTGCTATTGCATGTTGTAGACTTGTCTTCCCCAAACATGGAAAGACAAGTGGAAGTTGTTGAAGAGCTGATTAAAGAATTCAATTGGGCTGATAAAAAAATCATCCACGTCTTTAATAAAAGTGATATCGCCCCTTTAGAGCGACAATTTAGAGTGAAGCAATATCCCCGCGTTTTCGTGAGCGCCCTGACCGGCCAAGGCATTGAACAACTCAAACGCCTGATGGCGCAGATGGTTTCGGAAATGCAACAAGATGTGCAACTCTACTTTCCACGGGCTGAAGAATATAAAATCTTTGATCTGGGACGAGAAGCTCAAATCCTGCGTAAAGAAACCGCAACGGAAGGAACCGTTTGTTATACACAAATGACTCCGTCCCTTTTGAATCGTTGGAGAGAATACCTCGTGAAATAGCGAGTAACTGTTTCAGTGTCCTTAGTGAAAGCTACTGGAACGGATTATTACTAGACCTTCGCTTAGTTTCCCTTTAGGTACACCAAAGTAAGTCCGATAGAACCTTGGATGCGGACTTACGTACTATTTTTCACTTTCATTGTCTTATTGGAAGCCTTCCCGGCTTTTGCGGATAATGCATGCGTAAATGATCCCCAGGGCACCCGAGGCATTGACAAAAACCAAAGAATTAACAATGCCCTCTATACCGCCAATGACCCTCTAACGAAGGCATTTGTTGCTGCCCAGCTGAAAGCCTATTGTTCACCTCAAAACACTCCCGTGAAAACAGCCAACGATATCAAAAAAGTCACCAACTCAACTTTGTCTATTAACAGTGGAATCAAAATCGAGTGCATTGACGCCTCCTTACAGCGGGAAGTAGGCAACACTGGCTACAGCTGCCACAAGGGCACACCCACAGCTTTTGATAACTTTAAAAGTTCCGCACCATGTGTCGGCCGAAAAACCGCCGACTTCATTCAGTATTCTGTGAATCAAGCTATCAAATGCATATCCCCCACCGACGACCCCATTGATCCCCGGGTGATCCTTAGAAAAATCAATAACGAAACTGGTTTCAATTTCTATATTGGATACACCGGCGGCGTCGGCATTGGTCAACTCACCTCGGACCCCGTGAATGAAATCGCTGGCTGGTGGGATACGAAAAAAGTGCGTGATAAGAAAACCAAGAAAGTCGTCGAAATGCGAACGACCTATACTCAAGGCAATGCGCACTCAGTTCTTGAGTCACTGACAACCAGTACGAATCCCGCTTGCGCCCCATTTAAGAAAATTGTCGAAAAAGAACTTCAAGATCCTCCACCCACCCCAGGATCTAAAAAGAATTACTGCTCTTGGCTCAGTGTGGGCGAGGGTCTGGGACGAAGCTTAGTCTATGGACTTGGATATTATGTTTATGCTCGCGATCATTTTATCAAAGGCGCCCTTGCGGACCGCGCTCCAGATCTTATAAAAAACAAAGACCTCGTCAACACATTGACCTTGGTGGCTTATGGTCCTGGCGGCCCGGCTCAAGCAAAGGCCATGATTCGGTCTTTGCGTTTGAACAACCGTTCAAATCCAGATGAAGCCATTAAACAAGTAAGCAAACAAAGCGATTATGTTAGTCAGACCAATGATAAAATGAATGAGCTCATGGCCAATCTAAATAAGCTGTCACCAAGTGCCAGCGACATACGAGGTGATTCATGCCTCGCCAAGTAGTTTCTTTGTTGGTGTTAGCGCTTGCGCTCTTATCAAGCTCCAGCAGTTTAGCAGTAAAACTTAAAGTAGTTTCTGATTTTTACAAAGAATCAGAACAACTTCTGCAAGCGGCAAACAAAGACACTGCTCCTAAGAATGATAAACTAAAAGAGTTAGAGAAATCCTTTAAGTCCACACTCGATCAGTACGAAAAAGAAAATCCCAAAGCAGGTGATAAAAAAGAACATGAAGTTTCTCTTCTTTACTACACCCTGGAACCTGTTTTTAAATTAGCGCACGGCAAAGATTTGAAAGAAGCTGACTGTGCGAAAGCTCGCCAAGAAGTGAAAACCGGAGACAACATGGGACGCCCCGAAGGCAGCTCACCCAGCAAACAGGCGGATGCCGCCTACAAATGGCTCGACATCCTCTGTTCTGAAGTTAATTAAAAGCGTCTTGAAATCCCAATACGCCCCATATCCCTATCATTATTTCTATTGAAAGAAGCGATACGATTGAAGTTCGCAAAGACTTTCCAGTTTTTTCCAATGGACCGCTCAAGTTGAAGAGTGATTAAACCGTCCACTTCCATACTTCTTGAATCACGACAGTTGCTTGCAACGTAGGGCCCAACACCCGCACTAACAGTCCACTTGTCATTGAGAGGCTGCACAAACCAACCTTGAACTGCAACACCATTTCGATCCACCTGTGTTTTATCATCGCCTTCCATGATGCCAGAGAAAGAAGCAGCCCACTGTGAACCCACATATCTTTTAATTTCAAATGCAGATCCTACGGCCGCCGATGTGCCACCGTGGTTTGTCTTAGAGTCTCCAACCATCACACTATACCATGTTGAATCTGCAGTTGAGCCGCCTCTTCCTCGTGTATAGACAGGATCAAAATCTTTTCCTACACCAATAAGGAACGCATTCGAGGACGGAGCCCCAGGCATAATGACATGATTGACTGCGACGCGTAAGTGCAATCCCGGAGAGATATGATCAAGATGAGCAAGGATCGCTAAGGATATCATAGCTCCCAATCTTGGATCATCATACTCCACGCCATCAATCTTTGTTGTGTTCATACTGAAGTAAGGCCCCACTCCCGCTTCCGCACTGAAAACTCTAGTCAGAGTTTGACGAGCCACCAACTGGAAACCAAACCCATCTCTATGATTATTTTCAGGATGACCTTCGTTATAATGAAAAACATCAAAGCGAAGACCCGTTCCATTTTTTGAGTATTCCAATTCTTTGCCGAATCTAATCTCGAAGGTCTGCCAGTTCATGGAGTTATCACCGGTCACAGCAGGACCATAGGCAGATCCATTTCCGTAAGTTGCAGAAGCGTAGGCTCCGTTCTTATAACCTCCATCAGTATAGCTTTGTGCCTGAGCAAGCTGAGCCAAAGACAGCAGAAACGGGATACAAAAAGCAAAATGGCGCGACATGGGACCTCCAAAAAAGTATCACTCGGAAAGCGATTACGAAATTCATGCGTAAATCATTAGTGATTTATTTAAAACGGCGCTTATGCCCTTAACACTTTGCCAAAGAACGGCGCAACTAAGATTTGCGATTTCACAGTGTATATAAAAGTTGTAATGGCGTTCTGAATCTTTCTTACTCTGTTGCAATTTCATCTTTCTGATTTGCAACTTAAAGACCTCGTTTAAACTTATAGACAACCACTAGCAACCGCTGGAAAATTACTCTGCAGGAGTCCTACCCCATGAATGTCAAAGACAGTGAATTCAAAGACCTTCTCACAAAATACAAAAAATTTTCTATCTACGGACTCAGTCCAAATCCTGAAAAAGCCAGCCACTATGTTCCTCTCTACATGCGCGAACACGGATGGGAAATGGTTGGCACTTATCCAAAAAACCACAACGTGAATGGTTTTAAGACCTACAAAAGCTTGTCTGAGGTTCCTTCGGAATATAGGAAATTTGTCGATGTCTTCAGAAGCTCAGATCGCATTCCAGACGTGGTCGACGAGGTCCTTAGCGTCGGCGGAGTGGAAGTTCTATGGCTTCAGCTTGGCATTTCACACCCAGAAGCAGAGAGTCGCGCTGAAAAAGCAGGAATTAAAGTGGTTTCGAATCGTTGTTTAATCATCGAACACAAGAAATGGTTTTCTAAGTAATACTTACCAGCTCAACCAGGTCTAGTTTCAACTCACATAGCTGTAGAACCTGTGGACCTCAAGTTATCCTATGAAAAATAGTTCATGGAGAAAAGAATGAGAAGTCTTTTAGGTGTTTTGTTGTTTCTAAATATTTCCCAAGCCCATGCCGTTGAAATCAACCCTGGCATGCTGAAAAAATATTACTCGGGCTCTTTCCTCTTCGACGGCCAGTCGATTTCTGGAAATAGTTCCAACACCAGCTTCAACAACAAAGAAAAAACAGCGACTACAAAATCTGCGGGCGAAGAATACAACTTCAACTGGGAAACACAAAGTTATGGAAACACACCCGTCTTTGCAATCAGCGAGACCCGCTTTACCACGGACAGTAAAACAAAAGACGCATCTATTTATGCAAGAACTTCTAGTTTCTCTGATGGTAAATTACGTTCCTCCACGGCTTGCTTTGGCGGATCGAATTCAAGCCTTCCTGGCATTCAAAGTAATTCTTTAAAGTGTGTGACTGCGACTCGCAGAGCTTGTGATCGCCTGCTGACTTCTTACAATGCTGAAAGAAGCAAAGGCACTGTAGGAAATAGTCTCAACGACACGCAAAAGACAGCTCAAAAATGTTCGGCATTCTTAGAAGGCTATGTGAAAATGGCCAAGGCTTTTGGCGATCAATCATCACAGTTTGAAAAACGCCAAAAAGAAGTTGTGGATCAAGACATCGAACGCCTTGAAAAAAGAATCAAAGAAAAATCTGGTGGCAAACTTTGGAATACGACTTCTTTGAATTCAACAAACTCCCTCGATGAACTTGAAAAGAAAGCGCAAGAGTTTGCAGGCAGCATGGACGGCATGCGCGCGATCAGCTCTGCTTTGCAAATGTGCTCAGATTCACGACAAGATTTTGCTGGGGACTCAGGATCAAGTTCTGGTCAGAGTTCAAGCAGCAAGGCCATCAAGTAAGACCTTCACTGCCCAATTAATTCTTCAATGAGATACAAAAAAGCCCTGACTCATCAGGGCTTTTTATTTTTAAGATTCTTTAACTCGAGGTCTATTGCGCAGGCGGTTCGCACGTCGCTCTTGAGCTTCCGCAAAACGACGTTTATCGTCTCCAGTTTCCAGAATCAACTCTGGCACATCAGAAGGCTTGCCGTTAGAACCTAAGGCAACGAATGTTGTGTAGGCGGATGCGGTATGAAACATCTCTCCCGTTTTTGGATTTTCTGCATCAACACGAACCCCGACTTCCATGGAAGTTCTAGAAGTAAAGTTAACGCTGGCATGAAGATTTACCACCCAGCCTTTATAGACCGGTGCCACAAAATCCAAACGATCAATACTTGCCGTCACGACTTCCTTATTAGAATGTCGTTGTGCCGCGATCGCAGCCGCAATATCGATCCATGACATGATCGTGCCCCCAAATACAGAACCAAGGGCATTCGTATGAGATGGCAAAACAAGTTGAGTCATAATAACTTGGGAAGCAGAAACTGGCTTAGCACTCTTTGAGGCCATAGGACCTACCTTCGATGGGGCTACTTGAGTTGGTACAAAAAACAAAAGGCATCAGCCTTTCAGCCGATGCCTTTATTAAACTCTTCAGAAGAGTATCTAGTCAACGCTAGGAGCGTCTTTCTACACCCCAGCAGAGCTGGAGTAGACTAGATGCCACCCATACCGATGTCTGAATTACCATTACGGTTCATTCCGCCACCTGGAAGAGTTGTTGCGCCCGCAACAGTCGCAGATCCCGCCGGGATTGTTTGAGTTGCGTTGTTATTGAATGCAGTCGTAGTTGCTGCACTTTGGTTGTTGTTTTCAGCGCGAATTTCGCTTTCAACAAAACCAAGGTGAGGCAAGCACCATACGATCAACTGTGCACGCGACTTCACATTCATTTTTTTATAAATATTAGTGAGGTGAAATTTTACTGTTTTTTCAGTTACAAAAAGCTGGTTCGCAACTTCCTTGTTGGACAAGCCTTTAGACACAAGTTCAGCAACTTCTGCCTCTCTATTTGAAAGACCTTTTTGAATGAGGACATCTCTGAGCATCCTTGCTCCCTCCCGCTAAATTGTTTTAGTTTTAAAATCCTAAACCTTACGCTACCCAGGACTCATGTCCAAAAGTAGCTCGACCACCTGTAATAAAGTCTGACATAAATTCCGGGTTTCGCAATAGCTTTGGACTCTAGTTTTAAAAAACTAGACCGATAAGCATGAGGATTTTACAAAAAGACCCTTATGCAGGAGATATTATGTTTCCCAATACAACAAAGTTTTTGATCGTTGATGACTTCGCAACTATGCGAAAGATCATCAAAAAAGTACTTACAGAGCTTGGTTATACCAACGTCGAGGAGGCGGATGACGGCAAAACAGCCCTTCCAATGATTCAGGCCGCTCATGACGCAGGCAAGCCTTACGAATTCATCATTTCTGACTGGAATATGCCGGGAATGCAAGGGATTGACCTCCTAAAGGCCTGCAAAGCAGACCCTCGCTTTAAAACAACACCCTTCATGTTGGTAACTGCAGAGTCTGAGCAAAAACATATTCTAGAAGCCGCAAAAGCCGGAGTTTCTGACTACGTTGTTAAGCCTTTCAACTCCCAAACTCTGAAGGGCAAGATGGAAAGAGTGTTCGCGAAACACCATCCAGCTGCCAAAGCGTCATAATTACGACAGCCTGAGGCTGTGCAAGAATTAATAACTTAGGAGAATCTCAATGTCTGCTGCACCCAAAGTGGAAGCACTCAATCCCCTGTTTGACAAAAGGCTGATCAATGCCTTCATCGACGGAGTTTTAAAAACACTCAAAACAATCGCATCAACTGACGCTAGCCCAGGCAAACCCTTCATCGAACCAAAATTCGTTTTGAAAGGCGAAATCGCGGGCATGGTTGGAATGGTGGCCCCGCCTCTTAAAGGCACTCTTTTGATTTCTTATGGCAAAGACAGTATCTTCCATATCTTGGAAAACATGCTGGGCGAAAAGCATACAGAGATCAATGGCGAGGTGTCTGATGCTGTTGGCGAAATGACAAACATGATTTATGGATCTGCAAAGACAACATTAAATCAGTTGGGTTATAATTTCGAAATGGCTATTCCAACTGTAATTTCCGGTGATTTCAAGATCTCCCACGCCGACAAAGGCGCGACTCTTGTTATCCCCTTCAATTTGACCAATGGATCCACTTTCTATGTGGAGATCACGGTGCAATAATGACCGATAACTCAGGAAAGACTGTTGATGTCATCGTAGGAAGCTCTCGAAAGGGCTTCCTTGACACAATCAAGTCTATCCTGAGTGGTTTTTATCCCTATAAATTGCAGTTCTTCTCTTCTGTTGACGAATTGCTTGACTATTCTTCTGAGAACTTCACGCCCATCCTTGCCATTATCGATGGCCAAGACGGAACACAAAAAACCAATGAATGGGTGCAGTCGACCAAGATGAACAATCCCGACTGTCCTTTGATTGTTTTGCATTCAGCAGAAGCTCCCCTGGACTTCAATATCGTTAAAAAAAATGGCGCGTCGGAAGTGATGCATATCAACTTCGACCGTGAGTTCATCACGGACATGGTCCTACAATTAGCCCCCATCAACATGGATGGCGATCATATTCCAATCACTGCATTGATGCCCGTGGATTTGCGCGATATTGAAGCTGGAGTGAATATCAACTTTGATGTCTATGCTCACCTTCCCGCGAACCAAAAATCCATCGTCATGCGCCGAGCTGGTGACGTGATTGATCAGCGCCAAGTTGATAAATTCAAAGCCATGCGCCAACAGATGTACGTCAAAAAAACTCAGATGAAAGAGTTCTTTGAATATGCGCGCACAATTATGAGCATGCGCAATATCCCCCTCCCTATATCAATGACTGAAAAGTTTCATCGTTCAATGAAAACTATCTACGATTTCATGGGACAATTCCTCAATGGCGCGGGTACGGACTATGCCGAGGGAAAAGTGATTTTTGATAAATGTAAATCCATTGTCATGGATCTCGAGCTTAATAAAACACTTAGCCCTGCAGAGATTTACGATGAAGTGTGTCGCTATGCAGGCAACACGCGCACCTATTACCACGACTGCATCTGTGTCGCTGCCTATGCCGCTTACTTTGCGCAGCTCTTGGATTGGACGCCTGAAAAAAGGGAATCCGCAGGCATTGCAGGCCTGCTACACAACATCGGACTTGCGCAACTCCCTGCGACCATTGCAGCGAAACCCTTCGCAAAAATGACAGCCGATGAATTGAAAGAGTACCAACGCTATCCTGACAGATCCATTGTCATGGTGAAAAGCAAGAAAGTCCCTATCTCCCAAGAGATCTCTGACGGCATCGGACAACATCGTGAAAGCTTGCGCGGAAAAGGTTTTCCCAAAGGCCTTGTCGCCGAAGACATCTCAGAATTCGGGAAGCTCTTAGCCATTGCTTATCAATTTCACGAAATGACTGCCCTTCAAGAGGGTCAAGCGGCAAAAAGCCCTGCTCTAGCTCTCACTGCACTTAAAGAAAATGCTCTTACGGGTGAGGCTGACATCGACTTGGTCATGAGCACGCAAATCTCTAAACGTTTTAAACCTTAAAAATCGTCATCTCCATCGTTCTGTCCATCTGTCTGCACATCCACCATGTCAGAAACATCAAGTAGAGAACGCAATTCAACTCGTTTATTAGCCCAATCAATTTGACTTAAAACAGAGGATGAATAGACCAATCCTTCATAGGTATAGGACAAGACCAAAAAAGTACCCAGAATCCAACGAATTTGCGGGCGTTTTACCCTTGGTGCGAATTGAATGACTCGAGTCTCTGCAACCCAATCCGCCACATGGGTGCGATCATACTTAAAGAAGGCGAAAGCATAGATCGCCCAAGCAAAAAAGAAACTCATCCGACTGACCAAGGGGCGCAGAATACATTGGAAGCTGTTCAAATCCGCATAGGCATTATAGGCCGGCACAACCCGAAGCCCCAACATCCACTTTCCCGGAGTCGCCTGCAAGATCATCAAAAATAAAAATTCATACAAAGCTGGAACGAGAAACATCACCAAGAGCTTCCATAGGGAAACGTAAACATCTTCATCCGTGAAAAACAATTGAACAAAAGTTTTCGCAAAAGGGATGTAAAACAATAAAATAAAAAATTGATCGATGCCAAAGGCAAATAATCTTTTCCAGGTACTCGGTACGTAGATATCTTCCATTTAAGAACCTTTATTCAAATATCGTTGCAACCACTGCATAGCTTCTTCTCGGCTGCGAAGTTGCTTTTCAAGTTGCAGCCAATAGGCTTCTTGCAAACAACGTCCGATGGACTCCCCTTGCAAATGCCCTTTTAAATCGTCGCCATTCAAAAAGGCCTTCGGCAAAGAATCCCCGAAGCTGGCATTTTCTAAAAATACCGCGTGAATCTCTGACTGGTATTTTTGCTCACTTTGCAAAACCTCAAGGGCCCAGGCAACTCCAGACTTTTGCAATAACTGAAGTTTTGCCCCCACACGCTGAGAAAAAAAAGATTCCGGCTGTTGCCACAATCCCCAGGCTTCTTCAATCGCCCGACGATCCTTCACGGAAAGCTTTAAAAGATCCAAGCCCTTCATGAAATCCACTTTGCCCGTTTGCCTCAAGAATAAACTTAGATTTTTCCACAACTCAGAACTGTTGTGACTCGCCCAGTTTGTTTGCCCTTGGCGCCATGGAAACAACTCTTGCATCAAGCCACTTTGATCCATCACCTGCAAACCTAAAGAAACATTCTTAGATTTTAACAACTTCCCCATTTCATCGCGAAGACGCTCTCCGCTGACGTTCTTGACTGTGCCCGCCAGTTCTTTCATGGCCGCTAAAGTCTGCATTTCAACAGGAAAACTTAATTGTGCTGCAAAGCGAGCCGCCCGCAAAAGTCGAAGTTGGTCTTCTTGGAATCGCTTTCGTGGATCTCCAACGGTCTTTATTATCTTTTGCAAAAGATCCTTCTGACCTTCGACAAAATCTAAAACCTGTTCGGACTGTAAATCAAAGAACAAGGCATTGATGGTAAAATCACGTCGTTGTGCATCCTCTTCTGGGGATGAAAAAACCACCGAGTCAGGTCTGCGCCCATCCCTGTAGTCTCCGTCCGTACGGAACGTCGCAACCTCGACATCCGCCCCTTCGACAATCACTCGCATCACGCCAAAGCTTTTACCGACATTGACGGTCTTTTCAAAAAGGCTTTCGATTTGATCAGGGGTCGCATCCGTCGCAATATCTAGATCATTGGCCTCAAGGCCCAATAGAGCGTCCCTCACGCAACCTCCAGCCAAAAAGGCACAGTAGCCTTTGCCAATCAATCTGTGATAGATTGCTTGCACGGCAGCCCAATGAGGGTGTGAGTGGATAAGTTTTTTAACTTGTTGCGCTGGACTCATTGAAAACAGTTTAGAGAAAGACCGGACTGAAAGAAAGAATTTGTTCTTGTGACGCCTCAGGAGATGACCGCACTTATAGAGAATCAGCTGACCGAATTGGGGTTTTCCCACTTCGGCTTCTCTGCCTTATCAAAACCCCTAAGTTTTGAGTTCTATCAGGAATGGCTGGAAGAGGGACTGCACGGGGATATGAAGTATCTCGAGGAGCACGCCCCAATCAAAGAGTCCCCACAAATCAAGTGGCCCCGCGCCCAGTCCGCTTTGGTATTTGCCATACCTTATTTTCCTCACCCTGAAGCAAACACCCATTTCCCTTTAAAAAGCGCCCGCATCAGTCTTTATGCCCAAGGCATGGATTATCATTTTTGGTTTCGCGAGCGCATGCAAAAGCTTTGTGCAAATCTTAAAGAGCAGTTCCCCGAAGAAGAGTTTTTATCTTTCACGGATAGCAGCCCCATTCTTGAGCGTGACTTAGCAAAACGCGCTGGGCTTGGCTGGGTTGGTAAGAACACTTGTTTGATTCATCCGAAAAAAGGCAGTTTATTTTTTATCGGTGAAATCTACACTTCATTAAAAGTGACCACTGACTTTGAACCCCTTCCCGATTTCTGCGGCACCTGCACTCGTTGTATTGATATTTGTCCGACAGGGGCTTTGATCGAACCACGTAAGATGGATGCAAGAAAATGCATTTCTTATTTAACCATTGAGTCACGGACTGTTGCTACGGAAGACTTACGTGAAAAAATCGGCGACTGGTTTTTTGGCTGCGATCTTTGCCAAACAGTTTGCCCTTGGAATCAAAAAGTTTTCAAAGGGAAGCTGTCCATTGAGACAATGCTCTCTCTTTCTGACGATGAACAGAAATCCCTCACGGAAGATCTTCGCTACATTCTGATTTCATCTGGTAAAAAATTGGAAAAGGATTTCCGTGGAACCCCTCTAGCTCGGGCCGGTTCTTTTGGATTAAAACGCAATGCTTTGCTGGTCATAGCAAACAGAAACATGAATGAACTTCGTGAAGAAGTCGAAAGCTTGCTCTCCCACGAAAAATTAGGGGAATTAGCGCGCTGGACGCTAGAAAAAATCGCAATATAAACTCTTGATATCGCGACAGTGTGCTTAAATTAATTCTACAGTCCTAGTTTTTTAAGAAGATCATCAATCTCTGATTGCTTCATCTTCTTCTCTGACTGCCCTGTATTCACACTCATGCTGTATTCGTCAGAGAACTGTTGCGACACCCAACGCAAACGTTCGATGAAAGCCTCAGGAATAATGCTGCGTAGGACGTCCGCTCCGTCATAAATATGTGCCAGCAAAACTTCCAAAGTTTCCGTGGCATCCAAGAGCAGCGCCAAACAAATATTAAAAAATTGTTCGTTGTCTTTAATTTGAGAAGCCTTATACCCGACGGCTTTGCAAAGAGCCGCGTAATCCGAAATCATCGGCAAGGCATGGTTGTCAGTCGCCATGAGTGCAAGATTTTTTGCTCCACCCATAATGCGATCCACATTGTTGCCATAATTGGCCAACTCTTGAACCCGAGAAAAATCACCTTCAATACTTTCGAGAAGGTCTATCAACTCTTCAATCAAGGTCTTTGACTCGGCCACAAAATCTTCTACAATTTCTTTATCAATCGACATCCGCTTAACGATAGCAACCGAAGGATTTCTAGGCAATGGATTATGTCTCTATTCGCGTAAGCACTTTGCGTGGTGATCAAAAGATCGACTTTAACGCCTATATCAAGATCAACGAGAAAATGATCCTCTACCTTCGTCGTGGTGATAGTTTCGAGGGTGATCGGCTGCAGCGCCTTAAGGACAAAAAACTTAAAAAGATGTACATCCTCACTGATGAGGAAATCACTTATCGCAACTATCTGCAAAAAAATATTGAGATTGCTTACGACAACACTTCCAACAAAGACATTCAAACTCGTGCTGAGATCATTCAAGGATCGCAACAAAACAACACGGAAGAAGTTTTTGAGAACCCAGAGAATGTCGAATCCTACAACTACGCGAAAGATGCTGCTGGCAAGTATGTCAGCTTTATTATGAGCAATGCGCAGGCTTTGACCTCAGTAATGAATATCGAAAATACTGATAAAAATATCGCCCATCACGGCGTGACGGTCTCGACTTTATCCATCGCCCTGGCGCAAAAATTAGGTATCACAGATCAGAAGAAAACCCAGCTTCTGACTTTGGGCGCCCTTCTTCACGACTATGGCCACAATCACTCTAATTTGAATATCAACCAACCCCTCGACAAGATGAGCCCCCAAGACTTGGCTTTGTGGAAGAAGCATCCCCAAGCTGGTGCGGAAAAGGTTCAAGATAAAAAGCATTTTGACCAATCCGTGATCAACATTATCGCTCAGCACGAAGAGACTTCCAATGGCACGGGTCCTTTGGGTTTACGTGAAAAAGACATGGACCCCTTATCAGTTATTGTCTCCACCGCCAACGCCATGGATCGCCTTATCACTTTCGAGGGAATCCCTAAACAAGACGCCGCGAAAAAGCTCATGCTCGATCACGTCGGCAAACACCCTCTTCAGCATATTCAGTTTTTGAATGAGATCATGAAGGGACTTTAAAGTCCCTCTCAGGTTTCAGCATTAGGACTCTATTTTCCTCTAGATCTTCCGATCAGAGAATTATGCTTGGATTTAAATATTTATTATTGAATCCACGATCGCTACCTCAGACTCATGTCGAACTTTTCAATCGAGTCTATGATCAATGGATTCAAGCCTCTTCAGAAACTCCGGAACAGTCAGATAAAAAATCTGAAGACTTCCTTCATTGTGATCAGGTCGGTGTCATTCTTTGTCACAACGAAATTGTCGGTTTTCATCTTCTTAGCTATGTGGATCTTCGTTTAAAATCTTCATGGCAACACCAGAGCCTCAAAAATCTATCGCAGCTTGAACATTTGCAACTCCAATCGCAAACACCTCAGACACTACTTAGACAGGGCTCCTTTTTTATTGCGCCGGAATGGCGCACAGAACTCCACGAAGTGAATTGGACCGAAGTGCTTCTTGGTCTTTCTTTGAAGTTATTAGACGACTCCACGGCGGACCTGATGCTTTCGTTCTCTACAACTGATGAAGTGATAATTCACACAAAGGAAATTCAACGCAGATTCCCCGATCACAACACCTCTCGCTGGGTGCAGATCCTATGGCCGTTCTCTGAAATCAAGCCCGTCAAAACACATAGTGTGCAGTAACTTCGCCCCCGTTAAAATAGAGTCAATTGCGGAGTCTTCATGCTGCTTTGGCTTTTCATATATTTAACAACTTTGACGTCTTCCCAAGCCAACGAAAGAATTATTTGGTACAAGCCAAATTGGCCGCCCTATTTTGAGCCCTCGGGCCCGCAAACGGGACAGGGGTATATTGATCAGCTCTTGAACTATCTGCAAAGCGAACTTCCCGATGTGCAATTCGAGTCTACCTACTACGCACTCAATTCATTGGAGCAAATGCGACTGCAAAAACCAAATACTTGCAACGTCTCACATCTTAGAACTCCAGAACGGGAAAAAATCGCCTACTTTACAGCCTTCTATATTCAGCCACCGCCGCAACTGGTCTTTCGCGAAGCTGACTGGAAGACAAAGCTGTATGAAGCCAAAGTGATTTCCTTAGCACGCATTCTCGACGAGAAAAACCTGCATGGAGGTTTTTCTTCGGCCCGTTCTTACGGTGCGGCCTTAGACAGTCTGCTGACAAGTCGAAAGAAGAATCCAAATGTCGAGATACTGACGGGCTCCCCAGAATCATCCAGTCTTTTAAATATGCTCTCCGCGAAGAAATTTGATTTCACTCTGGAATACCCTGAAGTGGTGAACTATCTTATCGCGAACAAAATGGTTCTTGGAAATCTGGCCTTTGCAGAAGTTCAAGAACAGCGAGACGCCGTCGTCGTCCATATCGCCTGCAGCAAAACCCCTTGGGGTAAAAAAACTATTTTGCTTTTAGATTCCACCTTGCAAAAAATCGCCAACACGGCGAAGTTCAAAAAGCTGATGGAAGATTGGCACTCTGCTGATCTTCGTCAGACCTTCCGCAAAGATTTCGACGAATTTTATAAAAAACGCAGCCGTCCCTGGACTAACGCGACTTCTCCTTAGACCTCTTTCTCTCCCCGCGCATTTCTTTAAAAATACTTTGCAATTTTAAATTCGAGGAGTATCCCTAAAGGAGATGCTAACTTTTTCACTGCGCTCAAAAATTCAATATCTCTTGGAAAAATTTGAATACGAGAGTTCCCTTCGTGTTATCCCGTTCCTTATTGCAAGCTTAGTGGCCGCTGGAACCGCCATTCTTTATTCAAAGGTTTTCTTTAAAGCAGAAGAAGCAGCGCTCTGGTTGATTGACGAAACACACTGGTCGATCTCTTTAACTGTGACCTTGACTACCATTTTTTTAAGCTGGTTTATTCCCTATAAAATAGCACCACAAGCTGGTGGCAGCGGCATCCCACAGATGCTCATTGCCAATGAGCTGGATCCTCGACAAGACAAGCCTTTAATCCGCACTCTCATCGGTATTCGTGTGATTCTCACAAAAATTTTAGCCTCGTTGATTTGCGTCTTAGGTGGAGGCGCCGTTGGACAAGAAGGTCCGACCTTACAGATTGCTTCAGGCCTTTTCTATCGCATTGGTGAAAAATCAACGCGCTGGATTCAACAAATTTCTTCGCGAACGTTCATCTTAGCAGGTGGCGCTTCGGGACTTGCTGCGGCCTTCAACACCCCATTGGGCGGAATTGCGTATGCTTTGGAAGAACTCAGCAAAGACTCTTTCAACAATTTTAAAACCTATGTGCTTTGGTCTGTCATCACGACGGGGATCTTGGTGCAAACATTCATGGGCGGCTACCTCTATTTAGGTTTTCCCACCCTGGAATCAGTTAGCATCACTACATATATCAATGTGATTGGAATTTCTTTGATCGCTGGTGCTTTCGGGTCTTACTTCGGTTCTTCTCTTTATGGCATTTCTCAATTTAGAAAGAAGATCACGGGTTTCAAAAATCTTCTGGCACTCAATTTATTGTGCGGATTGATCTTTTGGTTGGGCGTATACTTCCTCAGTCACGGCGGCGTGGGCGGAGGAAAGCTTTTAATTCTGAATCTTCTATTTAAAGGCGAATGGTCTACGCCCTCAGATATTCTTGTACGCATTGCAGGCCCACTATTGATGGCTCTTGCTGGCGTCGCTGGCGGACTATTTGCGCCATCGTTGGCAATTGGCGCAGCCATGGGTTCGTTCTTCGCACAGATCTTCTGGCCCCATAATCATCATCTTCTGATCATGACCGGGATGATCGCCTTTCTGACGGGTTTCATGCGAACCCCCTTCACCGCTTTCATTTTGATTTTCGAAATGACCGATCGCCACTCAGCTCTATTTCCAATGATGGTGAGTGCCGTGGTTGCAGCCGGAATCTCAAGAGTCCTGCAAAAGCACTCTTTCTATGATCGCATCAAAGAAGATTTCTTACATGCACGAGAGCCTAAACCCCCAGAAACAATATCTCCGCCGCCAACATAGCATCGACAGTTTTTTCCCAATCTGCTTTAGATAATTGCGCATTGATATCTTCACTGAGCAAAGCCATATCAACCAGTTGAGACTGACTGTACTTGCGATCTTCCTGTAGCAAATCCAACAGCAAGGCCTCTGTTGCGACCAAGGGCTTTTCAATCACACGGTTTTCTTTGGGACTAAAGACAAAGGAATACATTCCCTGCTCTTTTCCTAAGACAGCATTATGTTCAAGCAAAGGCACAATCTGCAGAGTGGGATTTAAAACCACAATTCCCGGCTCTGACTTAATATTTAAATCAAAAGGTTGCATCTCCAACCAAGCATGCACCCATTCCCAATAAGCCAAATCAACGATTTGCTTCTGCTGTGGAAAACGCTGACGAAGAAAGCCCACAAAGTAGCGCCAGTGATCTTGCAACAACCAACTACTCCACTCCATCTCTTGCAAATAATTATCGCGAACCTTCGTCGCCGAAAATCCCAGAGCTTTTTCAGTTAGAGGAAATACTTTGGAAAAAATTTTTTGCTGTTCTAAGTGAAGATTCAGATCTTCAACAACTTGGGTTTTAACGGGACGCAACCATTGAAGGGTGCGCAAAAGTTCTTCGTCGTAAATAGCCCGCACGCCGTCAGGGATCTGTGTTTCATGGGTTTGCAAAATAATATTCTTTGCTTTTTGCAAAGTCTCAATTTGCTGCCTGCGTTTGCCACCCACACCAACCACCTCAATATCACGAAGAAGGACCGTTTCTGCCCCAGGCAAAACTCCATTCCACGGAAAAGCAATCTGGTTGATTTCGTTGTTCTCTGACATTTGTTTTATTTTAAGTCCGCTCTAAAGATCGGCGCAAGACAATTAGACCAACCTGCAATCTGAGGTACTACTCCAGTTGGGTGAGCCCCGACGCATATAAGTTGTCCACAGGCTCGGTTTCTGAGAACTCTCGAATCCCCCAAAAATGTCCGATAACAACAAAAAGGTCGCCGCCAACCCGCCACCTCATCCATGGGCCTCAAATCTCAATCTTCCTCTGAAAAATAGCGAAAAATGCTGCTTATTCTAGCAGTTGACTCACTTTGTCAAAAGTTAGAGTAGCTTTACTATTGACCGGGTTTCGGAGCCATGAAACAAGGTGAGCCATGCGAGTATTATTTTTCGTCCTCACCCTTGTTTCATCAGCAATGGCCGTTGCAGCGCAACCGGTTTCTGGCATTATCATCAGAAAAGGCCAAGACATTCTTTTACAGTCTAACGACTCTTGCTCCTACTATCGCATTGAAACAAAAAATCCTGATGCTCAAGCGTCTCTCGACAAGCTTTCTCCTGGTGATTCACTAACCGCTTCGGGCCTTTTTGATAAAACTGCCTGCATCGCTGTTGTGGATAGCGTCGACTATGTCGGCTTAAAAAGATTGCTAGGCCTTTGGATCAGCAAAGAAGGCTTGATCTCTGTTCACGACTTCAACACTTTGAGCTTCTACCCAGAATCAAAAACAGATTTGAAACGCGTTTTTGAAAAACCTGATGACTTCAGCGTTGGAAAATCTGTTCAGTACAAATACAGTGTGACACCATCTGACGGAAAAGAATGGGTTGTCTTCCTTTCTGATGATGAAAGTACAACTTTTGCGACCATTCAATTTAGCAAAGACTTGGCGATCATGAAGCTTTATGATTCTGATAACGGCAACGTCACTAAGACACTAATTCTCTCACGCAGAGGCAATCTGAAGTAATGAGCTGGCTACATCCCATCGACAAGCATCTTCTTTTCACCAAAAACGACAAAGAAGATCCTCGCCTTGGGGAATGCGTACAGGCCCTTCCTAAAGGTGACCTGCAAGATCTTCATATCAACAATGATTTCGACTTCGCGATCCTGGGTTACCCGGACGATGAAGGCATTTCATTAAACGGCGGCCGTGTCGGTGCGCAAACTGCTCCAAAAGAAATTCGCACTTTCCTTTACAGAATGACTCCTCATCTTGAAAGCTCACGTCTTCCGAAAATTTTAGATTACGGTGATCTTGATAAAGAACATCCCCTAGCAGAACGCCATGAAAAAGGACGGCAGATCATCGGTTCCATCGCCAAGATGGGCAAGCACTGGATCTCCTTTGGTGGTGGCCACGATTATGGCTACTGCGACAGCACGGCTTTCTTAGACACCTATCAGGATAATGCCGTAGTCATTAACTTTGATGCCCACATGGATGTCCGTCCCACTGACAAGGGCTTCAACTCTGGCACTCCCTTCCATCGTCTTCTGACAGAGTTCTCTGACAAAGTCGACTTCGCTGAAGTTGGAATTCAAAATCAGTGCAACAGCCGCTTTCACATTGATTGGGCAAAAAAACATCGCGCCTCGGTTTTCACTCTAGACCAAGTCAATCAACAGGGACTTTTGCCCTTGGTGCAAAACTATCTTAAGGGAAAAGAGAAAAAGAAAATATTCTTAAGCGTCGACATCGATGCCTTCACATCCAATGAAGCTCCGGGCTGCAGCCAGTCTTGGACCACGGGTCTTCTCACCAAAGACTTCCTTCAAACTCTGCATTGGATGATTCAAAACTTTGATGTGCGAGGCATGGGTATTTACGAAGTGTCTCCACCGTTAGATCAAGACAAACGCACCAGCAAGCTTGCAGCCCTTCTTACACATAATTTTATATTCGCCACTCTTAACAAGGTCTAACTATGAAACGCGGTTTCGGTAGCGACAATCATTCTGGAGTTCACCCTCAGATTCTTCAATCTATCGCGCAGGCCAATGTTGAGCATGCCCCTTCCTATGGAACCGATGATTGGACAGAAGCCGCTTGCGATGAGTTTCGCAAACACTTCGGCTCTGAAGCCCAGGTCTTTTTCGTTTTCAACGGAACGGCCGCTAACGTCACAGCCCTGCGTGCTTTAACTCGTCCCTATCAATCAGTGCTTTGCTCTGACGTGGCCCATATCAATGTCGATGAGTGTGGGGCTCCGGAACAAATGGCAGGTTGCAAGCTGATTCCCATTCCATCCATAAATGGAAAGCTTACTGTCGCGGAACTGGAAAAAGCCTTCATTCGCAGAGGCGATCAACACTACTCACAGGCCCAAGTCCTTAGCGTGACCCAACCCACAGAATTTGGAACCATCTATTCTATGGAGGAGCTCAAAGAGCTTGTCACCTGGGCCAAAAGTAAAAAACTTTATGTGCATATTGACGGGTCCCGCATAGCCAATGCGGCTCTTTACCTGAACAAAGGCTTCAAAGAATTCACGACAGACATTGGTGTGGATGTGGTTTCATTCGGCGGAACTAAAAATGGCTTACTCATGGGCGAAGCCGTGATCTTTTTAAACAAAGCCTTGGCCCACGATTTTAAATACATCCGTAAACAAAGCTCGCAGTTGCCTTCCAAGTCACGCTTCATCGCTTGTCAGTTTTCAACTTACTTCCAAGATGATCTTTGGAAAAAAATTGCTGGAAACTCTTTGGATCGCGCCCAGGAATTGTTTGAAGCCGTTCGTTCTATTCCTCAAGTAACTGTTCGCGAGAAGCCACAAAGTAATGCAGTCTTTGCGACCATTCCAGCCTCTTGGGTGAAAGTTCTTCGCGAAAAATATTTCTTTTACGTCTGGGATGAGAACACTTTTGAATGCCGCTGGATGACTTCTTGGGACACCAAGAGCGAAGACATCCAAGGTTTTGCGCAAAGTCTTAAAGAACTTGCACACAGCCCAACACCGTCGAAATAGGAGCCTCCAATGAAATACCCTCCGGTTCACTATCATAATTATTTAGATATCGATAAGTTGCTCAATGCCCAGCACCCAAAAAGTGTTGAGTATAAAAAGCCAGCCCACGATGAGTTGCTCTTCATCATCGTTCATCAAACCTATGAGCTTTGGTTTAAACAAATTCTTTTTGAACTCGACTCTGTGCTTGGAACTTTTCAACAACCACAAATCGAAGAAGAGCAAATGGGCCGCGCTAGCGCTCGCCTTGAGCGCATCGTCAGCATCTTAAAGCTGATTATCGGCCAGGTTGATGTTCTTGAAACCATGACGCCTTTAGATTTCTTGGATTTCCGAGACATGTTGTACCCAGCTTCAGGATTCCAAAGTTTCCAATGGCGCCTCATAGAAACAAAATTGGGATTGCGAGTGGAAGATCGCTTGGCCTACAACCAATCTCCGTTCTACAAATCACTCACAGAAGAACAGCAAGTTGAAATGACTGGCGTATTGAATCAACCCTCTTTGTTTGATGCCGTTGAAAAGTGGTTGGAACGCACACCATTCTTACAAGGTGAAAACTTCAACTTCTGGGACACTTACAAGCAAGCTGTGAACCAAATGTTCCAGGACGACATCAATACTGTGAATGCCAACACTCGTCTCAATGACGAAGATAAGGCTAAAAACGTCAAGGGACTTCAGGATTCCTTAAAAACCTTTGACGCTCTTTTTGATGAAAAAGCTTTCAACGAATTGCGCACGCAGGGTCATTTCCGCTTAAGCTATAAAGGCCTTCACGCGGCTCTCTTAATTCAGCTTTACCGCGACCAACCGATTCTTCAAACTCCCTTCAGAATCATTCGCGCGTTGTTAGACATCGACGAAACCATGACAACGTGGCGCTATCGCCATGCCTTGATGGCCTACCGAATGTTGGGACAAAAAATCGGAACTGGCGGATCCAGTGGACATAAATACCTAGCTGATGCCACTTCCAAGCATAAGATCTTTACTGATTTCTTTAATCTCACAACATTCTTTATTCCGCGCTCAAAGGTTCCAGTCCTTCCGAAATCTATTTCGGACCGCATGAGCTTTCACTACTAAGACGAAGCCTGGGTCCGGTTACAAACCGGGCCCAGTTCGAAATCCTTAGAATTTTTCGCCCATCTGGCTTGCCAAAGTCCCATTTATGTTCATATTGGATGAGTATAAATCAGGAGACTATATGGCCAAGCAGACCCAAAGCTTTAATGCAGAAATTAAACAACTTCTAGACATCGTGATTCACTCTTTGTACTCACACAAAGAAATCTTCCTTCGAGAACTTATCTCCAACGGATCTGACGCGATTGATAAACTTAAATTCCAATCCCTCACACATCCGTCTCTTTTGCCTGAAAACTGGCAAGCGACACTTCGCCTTGAATCCAACAAAGAGACTCGCACGCTGAAAATCATCGACAATGGTATCGGGATGACTCAAGAAGAGGTCACTCAGTTTATCGGAACCATTGCTCGCTCTGGAGCAAAAGCCTTCGCGCAGATGAATCAAGAAATGAAAGACAAACCTGAATTGATCGGTCAATTCGGCGTGGGTTTTTATTCCGCATTTATGGTGGCGGACAAAGTCACTTTGCATACACAAAAAGCGGGCACGAATGACGGAACTGTTTGGGAATCCAATGGCGATGGCACTTACTCCATCGACAGCGTTCCCCGCCCCGATGGAACCGGAACCACAATCACTTTGCATTTGAAAGAATTCAAAAGCGAAGACGAAGTTCAAGATTTCACAGATGCTTGGGTTCTAAAATCTTTGGTTAAAAAATATTCTGATTTCATCGCTCACCCGATCAAAATGAAGGGCGAAAACGACGATGAAGTATTGAACTCACAAAAAGCAATCTGGCTGAAATCTCCTTCAGAAATCAGCAAGGAAGAATACAAAGAATTCTATCAGCATTTATCCCATGATTGGAATGAGCCACTAAAAACGGTTCACTACAAAGCTGAAGGCACCATGGAGTTCAATGCTTTGATGTACATTCCTGCAAAGAAGCCTTTTAACTTCAACACGCAGGATGCAGCCTTCGGCCTGAGCCTTTACATTAAACGCGTTTTCATCATGGCGGACTGCAAAGAGCTAATCCCTGCATACTTGCGCTTCATTAAGGGCTTGGTCGACAGCAATGACCTCTCTTTGAATGTTTCCCGAGAGATTTTACAACAAGATCGCCAAGTCACACAAATTCGCAAAAACGTGACTAACAAAATCCTGGGTAGCTTGAAGGAACTTTTAACGAAGGAACGCACATCTTACGAAAACTTCTGGAATGAATTTGGAGCGACTTTAAAGGAAGGCATCCCTAGTGATGCTTCCAACAAAGAAAAGCTTCAAGATCTGACTCTTTTCCATTCAACGTCTTCAGATAAGATGACGACTTTGGAAGAGTACGTGGGCCGCATGAAAGAAGGTCAAAAGGATATCTATTACATCACCGGCGACAGCTTGACTCAAGTCAGTCACAGCCCTTATCTCGAAAAACTTAAAGAGAAAGGCTATGAAGTCCTTCTTCTTGTCGATACTGTCGATGAGTGGGTTGTGGAAGCGGTAAAAGAATACAAAGACAAGAAACTTCAATCTATCATGAGAGAAGGCTTGGATATCGACACCGAAGCCGAGAAAAAACAAAAAGAAGAAGAGCTTAAACAAGCAGAAACTATTCTTCGCCCGGTCATGGACACTATGAAAAAGACTTTGGAAAACGAAGTAAAAGATGTCGTTTTATCAGAGCGCCTGACCAATACGCCAGTATGCCTGGTTTCTGCAACCCAGGATCCTTCCGCACACATGCAAAAGCTTCTGTCGCAAATGGGACGTGAATACAATACTCCTGTAAAGCGCATTATGGAGATCAACCCGAAGCATCCGCTCTTTGAGAAAATGCTGAAGGCAACTCCGGAACAGCAAACAAAATGGGCTGAGATTTTATTTGCACAAGCTCTGCTCAATGAAGGCAGTAACATTCCAGATCCTGTGAAGTTCTCTCAGCAGATTGCAGAACTCATGGTTCAAGCAGCTGATTCAACGAAACACTAGGAACTGCCGAATCGAATTTACAAATAAAAAAACGGAGTCCCGAAAGGCACTCCGTTTTTTTGAAAATCATGAATTAACTAGCTCTATAGTTCTTTGATTTGATCCAAAATAAACTGCGCGTGGCCTTGGGCTTTAATCTTGCGAAACTCTCCGACAAGTTTTCCCTCTTCATCAATAATGAATGTACTACGCTCAATTCCCATAACCATTTTTCCGTACATGTTTTTCTCTTTGATAACATCAAAGAGCTGACAAACAGCTTCGTCTTCGTCAGATAAGAGCTCAAACTTAAAGTCATACTTGCAGATGAATTTATCATGGGACTTCAGGCTATCTCTTGAGATTCCAAAAACTTCTGCATTGAGTTTTTTAAACTTCGGCAACAGATCATTGAACTCTATGCCTTCCGTTGTACAACCTGGAGTGCTGTCTTTAGGATAAAAATAAAGAACAACTTTCTTCCCTTTTTTATCGGCAAGGTTAAAGGTTTCTCCATTTGAAGAGGCAGTTTTAAAGGCAGGAACTTTTTTACCTAATGAGACTTTAGCGGCCACGGGGGACTCCTTCCGCTGGTGCTTGCGGCATCGGTTGAGTTGGTGCTTGTTGCTGTTGCTGCGGCTCTTGTATTTGAGGAGTCAGCGACTCCTGTCCTTGAGGAGCCTGAGGAACCTGAGGCAACGGCTGTGGATCTGTACTAAAATTCATTTGCTGTTGTTGCTCCGGTGACAACATATCTGGAGTCACAGCTTGGCCATTTTCATCCACGGGCCACCCTTGCTCTGCAGGATTCACGGACTCCGGCTGATGCTGACTATGGGGTGACACAGGAACCTCCGCAGTCCCTGGAGCTTGTTGCCCAGGATTTGCCGGAGCAGCTTGCATACGTCCCTTGAATAAATCTGGATCAACAAACGGAGTATCCGGCGCACCGGGCGGAAGAGGAGGCAAAGCCTGTGGCTGCTGAGGATTTGCCGCAGGAACACCGCTTTCCGCAGAGCCCGGAGCAGCCTTCCCTGCATTTTTTCCTCGTGTCGGTGTTGGCGTGGGAGTTTCCACTGGAGCGTAAAGTTCGGTTTCTGTGACTTCAATTTTTCCCTCTAAGGGAACATCCGCTTCAATCTTGCGAATATCGGTCAGGTTCTCATAAACCTTCCCGCGCAATTTAATCAGATTTTTTCCTTCTTTTTGATAATCGTAGGTATCAAGACGAATCATCTGTTCTTTGCTACGATCTTCACTCCAGTTTTTACATTTCAAAGAATTCAAGGCGCCACTGTCGCTGGCCACCAGCGTACATTCGACATGTTTATTTAAAATAGTGGGACCTAGACCTAGAATTTCTTCGAGGTTCTCAGGATAAAAAACAACCTGGACCTCGCCCTCTTTCGCAGAGCTTAGGTCCGCAATCTTTTTCCCAGCCATTTTCTCACTGCACTTCTCGAAAACTTCCGCTTTCTGTGGATAACCTTTGGCAGACAAAACTTCTCGCTTCACCACATAGCGATCGCAGCGAAAAATAGATTTGTTCGTCAGCTTGATATTTTCTGAGGACAGCAAAGCCCGTTCAATCTTACCGAAGGGCGTTTTCCCTGCGGGCTTCTTCTCAGAAGTTAAGACCCACCAGGCCTCACGATGAATACCGTCGGCTTGGGCGAAATATCTTGTCCAATTCGCTATTGTCTTATCCTTGGTGACTGCGTCCTCTTTCTTCTTTTTAGGTGCCGTTGCCTCGCGCTCTGATGCTATAGGTGCCACAGCAGTTGGCGCCTTCTCTTCTTTTGAGAAACAGGCTCCCAGAAATATTGCCACCAATAGAATAAAAGCACTGCGCATCACTGTCATACCTAGAGTCTTACAAAGACCTGGATTTAACTCAAGAATTTCCTTTACCATCCTCGAATAGTTACTCTAAAATTTAGATGGCTTTATATCAGCACCTCGGAGGACATCATGGAAAAAATTTGGCTTAACCACTATCCAAAAGGCATCGGCCCTGAAATTGATCTGAGCCAATTTAATTCACTCATGGACATCTATGATAGCGCCATCAAAAAATTCGCAGATAAAAAAGCCTTCACCAATATGAATGTCAGCCTCACTTTCACTCAGCTTGACGAGAAAGTGAATCAATTCGCATCATTCCTACAAAACGAGTTGAAACTAAAAAAAGGCGATCGCATTGCGATTCAGATGCCGAACCTTTTGCAATTCCCAGTTGTGGCCTTCGCCGCCCTACGCAGCGGCTTGGTGATTGTGAATACCAATCCACTTTACACTGGCACAGAGATGCGCCATCAATTCAAAGACTCGGGTGCTAAAGCCGTTGTGATCATGGCCAACTTCGCCCACCATCTTGAAGAGATCATCAAAGATACAAACATTGAAAGTGTTGTCGTCACTGAACTTGCTGATCTGTTCCCGACGCCAAAAAGAATCCTAGTAAATTCCGTTGTGAAGTACATCAAGAAGATGGTTCCTGCTTACAACCTTCCCCACGCCTACACTTTCAGACAAGCCCTGGAATTGGGTGCCATGCGCCCTTGTCAAAATGTCGCTTCGACCCAGGAAGACATCGCGTTCTTACAATACACTGGAGGCACAACAGGCGTGGCTAAGGGAGCCATGCTCACTCATCGCAATGTGCTTGCGAACATGATGCAAATTCGCGCCTGGATGTCTCCAAAACTAATTGAAGGACAAGAAGTCGCAATCGCAGCCCTTCCACTTTATCATATTTTCGCTCTGACTTTGAACTGTCTGGCTTTCCTTAAAATGGGTGCTGAAAACGTTCTCATCACAAACCCAAAAGACATTCCAGGATTCATTAAGGATCTTAAGAAAATTCCATTCACAGCCATGGCGGGCGTTAATACCTTGTTCAATGCTTTGATGAACAATCCTGAATTTGTGACCATTGACTTCAAAAGAGTCAAAGTCAGCGTTTCTGGCGCCATGACATTACAAAAGCCTGTGGCAGAAAAATGGATGGAGCTAACGAAGTCTGTGATTGTTGAAGGTTATGGTCTTACCGAGGCGTCACCGGTCGTTTGTTGCAATCCTATTGATGGCACTGACAAAGTGGGCACTATTGGTCTACCAGTCCCAAGCACCAACGTAAAGCTTCTCGACGACAACGATCAAGAAGCGAAAGCTGGCGAAGCCGGAGAGCTTTGCTGCAAAGGCCCTCAAGTTATGAAGGGCTATTGGAATCGTGATGATGAAACGGCAAAAGTCATGACAGCGGATGGATGGTTGCGCACGGGCGACATCGCCACTGTAGACGGAGATGGCTTCTTTAAAATTGTAGATCGTAAAAAAGATCTCATTATCGTTTCAGGATTCAATGTTTATCCAAATGAAATCGAAGAGGTCGTGGCTTCTCATCCGGGAGTTTTAGAAGTAGCTGCCATTGGAGTTCCCGACACACATTCCGGCGAAATTGTGAAAGTTGTCATCGTAAAGCGCGATCCAAACCTCACTGCCGAGGACGTGATTGCGCACGCAAGAAAAAGTCTGACAAACTATAAAATTCCAAGACTTGTGGAATTCAGAACAGAGTTGCCAAAGACCAATGTCGGCAAGATTCTGCGCAGAGCTTTGCGCGATGCTCCTGCTGAAACTGTGAAAGCCTAATCTTCAAAATAAAAAACGGAGTCGTTCAACACCACTCCGTTTCTTACTCTCAAAATTTAAAAAACGTAAATTACGCTTTTTTATTCCAAGAACCGCACCATGCATTAGAATAGACAAGTTTGCCTGCGAAGATCGTGCAAGTGCCAACTTCTTTGCCAGCTTTCACTTCTTTTTTAGTGTAGAAGCCACAAGTTGCACAGTGATTGCCCTTTGAATCTGCAGATTTTTTGAAGTCTTCAGTGTACTTCACTGCTTTCGCCACTGCATCGTTCGGATCAACCATTGGCATTCCTGCGCCAGTTGCTGCCGGGGCTGCGCCACGTCTTTTTTCTTGAGCTTTTGCCTCAGAAGAAAAAACCGCATTCAATGCTGCGGGAGCGATAGCTGCGATTCCTGCGAATTTTGCCATCGTCGTAAAGAACCCACGACGATTCATTTTGTTATCCATCATTGCTGCCTCCATGAACGTTATTTATGAACCGATAGTACGCCTTTTCATTTGGTTTTCAATTACAAATTTTGAAAAATCTACCTAATTGATCAAAAAATTGCCGTCACTTTCACCCAAAACTCCCGGTCAGAAACAAATTGTTGCGGTTAGAGAATCCAATGGACAGGCACAAGCTTTGAAATGGCAACACCAGTTCATTGCCAGAAATACTTCATCGGGGGGGTGAAGAAATATGAAACCACTTTATTGTTTGGCGGCGCTAGCCTTTGTCGCCCAACCTGTTTACGCAGGCTCTTGGTACGAAAAGAAAGCCAAGGGCGCACTTCTTTATGACACTTACAGAAAAGCCGGCGTGCCTGAACAAGCCGTGCAAAGAACCTTTGAATTTTTAGATTTGAATGACGACAAAGAATTCAAAGTTCGCGCTGACGATCAACTTGTCAGCAAAGAAATTGCGAACAAGAATTACGCAATCATCATCGACTTCTCTAGACCCTCATCTGAAAGACGTCTTTTCCTTTTGAATTTAAAAACAGGAGAGGTAGATAAATACTTTGTCGCCCACGGCGTGAATACGGGCGACGACGATGCAGAGAAATTTTCGAACACGCCTGATTCAAAAAAATCCTCTTTGGGAATTTATATTACAGGTTCTTCCTATGTAGGCAAACATGGCGAATCGCTCCATCTTTACGGCGTTGAAAAATCCAACGACCGCGCCTTCGAAAGATCCATCGTGATGCACGGGGCTTCCTATGTTTCTATGGATTTCCTCGATAAATACGGCAGAATGGGCCGCAGCTGGGGATGCCCCGCAGTCTCTCAAGCAATTATTAAAAAGCTCATTCCAATTATTAAAGATGGCGCCGTGGTGTACGCCTATCATAAAGATTTAATGCCTATGACAAAGACAAGCCCGGCGATTCAAAACGTGGGCAACAACAAGGCAAAGGCTTCCGGTAATAGTAATGAAGTCATGCCCGAAGAGATTGATCCCTGAGATCGGCGCTAGCAATCCAACGCCAACCATTCCAAGACCAGCAACACCAAGGGCCGTCAGGCCCTTTTTCTTATGGTGATTGTAACCAGAATAGAACGCAAAGAGCCCCACTGGAACTACAAACACCGCCATAAGAATATGCACCCATGGCTGTTCGAACGTTTCACCTAACACAGGAATAGCGACTGCCAAAAAAGGTGTGATCAAACAATGAATCGCACACAGACCTGATAAAGTTATTCCTAACTTGTCCCAACTGTCTGACTGCTCCACAAATTTTTCGTGTTGAGAATGATCTACGTCACAGCAAGAATGCACTTCGTCCACAGCTAACCGCCTCTTTAACACTTATGCCAAATACTTAAACCAGACACTTAAGTCGAAAGTCGAAACTCAGTTCTCTCCTAAATGCAAGTAATTGTCAACTAGAGACAGCTGACAGACTCCAGCCAGACCCAGGTGGACTTGCGTTTCCGACAAAGAAACCCCATAAAGAAGACGTGTCACAAGCAAAAACACCCCCTATTTATGAGCTAGGCCCTGATTTTTATGACGAAGTGAAGGGCGCTGACTTTCCTCAAGCGCGCCTGCGCTATCGCAATAACAGCGCCGCCAAGCTCATTGGTTTAGACTCCCTCAGCCCAGAACAATGGGCCGCGCATTTTGCGCACTTTGAAGCTCTTCCTCATAACGTCACCCATCCCCTGGCGCTGCGATATCACGGTCACCAATTTCGTAGCTATAACCCCGATTTGGGAGATGGCCGTGGTTTTCTTTTCGCACAATTTCAAGTGGGTGAAAAACTTTATGACTTGGGGACCAAAGGAAGTGGGCAAACTCCTTACTCTCGGCGGGGTGATGGACGCTTGACCCTTAAAGGAGCCTTCCGCGAAATCTTAGCAACGGAACTTCTCGAGTCCTACGGAGTCAACACCAGCAAAACATTCTCTGTTTTTGAAACCGGTGAAAGCCTTGAACGACACGATGAACCGTCACCCACCCGCGGCGGCGTTTTGATTCGCTTGAATCACAGCCACATCCGTTTCGGAAGTTTTCAGCGTCTCGCTTTTTTAAAGCAAACTGAAAATATCAAAAAACTTTTGGCCTATTCAGTTCGTCACTATTACCCGCAATTGATTTCATTTAATGAATCCGAACAAGCCGCTTTATTTCTGAAGCAAGTTTGTTTTGCCTCCGCTGAAACAGTGGCCGCATGGATGATGGCTGGCTTTGTCCATGGAGTTCTTAACACTGACAACATGAATATCACCGGGGAAAGCTTCGACTATGGCCCCTATCGTTTCCTGCCGCACTATGATCCCACTTTTACGGCGGCCTATTTTGATCAATCAGGACTGTACTGCTTCGGGCGACAGCCCTCGGCGGTGCTTTGGAATGTTCTGCAACTTGGTCACGCTCTTAAAGAGGCTTTCCCTGAACTTCCCGTCGAAGAAATTCTGGAAGAGTTCGGTGATCAATTCAACTTGCACGTGCGTAAGCGCTTGATGAGTCGCTTGAATATCTACAATCCCCTTGAAGATGATCAAGCCGCTGCGAAGCTCGATGAAGACTTAGTGATTAATTTCTTTAAGTTCCTTGATGAAGCGAAGCCACTTTATGAACAGACTTTCTATGATCTGCATTCCGGTGTTGAGTCTGCAGAACAGCTTCTTAAGTCACCGCAAGCCAATGCCTATAAACACCCTAGCTTTGCAGCCCTTGAAGACACTTTAGAGTGTTATGAAATTGCCGATGAACAAAAGGCACAACATCCTTATTTCAAAAAAGGAAAAGCATGTTCTTTGCTTATTGATGAATTGGAAGGAATTTGGGCGCCCATCGCCGAAAAAGACGACTGGACTTTGTTTGAAAATAAACTCCACGAAATCAGATCTTTCCGTGGAGTTTATTAAATAATTAAGGTTGGTAACCGCTGATTTTCGCCAAGAACTTACGAGTTGCTGTGCGGAAGTCATCAATAAACCCAAACGCAGCTGGCACCACCACAAGAGTCAACAAAGTCGAGCTGATCAAACCACCGATGATCGCAATCCCCATGGACGTACGCATCGCCGAAGCCTCATTCAACCCAATCGCAATGGGAATCATGCCGGCGATCAAAGCCAAAGAAGTCATTAAAATGGGACGAAGACGCGTGCGACACGCCTTCAACAAAGCAGCATTTCGTTCTAAGCCCTCGTGCAAAAGATGATTTGTATAATCCACCAACAAGATCGAGTTCTTCGCCACAACCCCTAGCAACAACACGATACCAATCAATGAGAAGATATCGATTGTTTTGCCAAAAATTAGAAGCGCCAAGAAAGCACCGGTCATTGCCAACGGCAAGGCCAAAAGAATTGCGAATGGAGTGATGAAGCTTTCGTACAAGCTCGCCAAAACCAGATAAATGAAAATCACACCCAAGACAATTGCGATCAACATATTGTTGATCAAGTCTTTGAAATCATCGGCTTGACCTTGGAATTTGTAGTCAATTCCCGGAGGTGGAGGCAATTCTACCTTGATGATCTTTTCAAGTTCAGCTGAGGCTGTTCCCAATGCCCCACCTTTAGATAAGTTGGCCGACACTTGAATGAAGCGGTTCTTATTCTGACGATTGATCTGAGAATAACCTTTCGTATCCTCGCCTTTTGCAATACGAGACAATGGAATCATATTGTTATTGGCATTCGGCACTGAAGTCGTGGCAAACTGCGCTCGTAAATCGCGGAAGGCCTCTTCGAAGCGAACACGGATTTTATAATCAATTCCATTTTCACGATAGATCGCGTCTTCATTTCCCTCTGTGCGATTGCGCAATTCTGCGCCCGCCGTCACAGTTGAAACCCCTAGGGCCTCAGAACGCTTACGATCAAAGATCACGTGGAATTCAGGTTTGCCAGAGCGGAAGTTTGTATCCACATCGACTAACCCTGGAATTTTCTTAACACGCTCAACAACTTTTTGAACGTAGGCATTCAGCTCATCTAAGTTTTGCCCGGTGAAGTTGACGTTCAAAGGCTTCTGACCCGAACCAACTGCGTCGATATCACCAACCGCGACAATGGCGCGATTTTGAAAAGGTTGAAGTTTTTTACGAACCGACTCTTTATAGTCTGTGGTCGACATCGAACGTTGTTTACGATCCACCAGACGAATGAACATATTGGCCTTATTTGATTCATTGTTGGCCGTGCCAATGGTTGAAACGATAACATCCACCGCAGAATCACCTTCAAAGGCCTTTTCAACTTCTGCAGTGAAAGTACTGGTCGCTTCCAATGAAGATCCGACGGGTGTTTCAATACTAACAATAAATTCCCCAGCATCATTCGCCGGCAAGAATGTTTTTGGAATGAAAGCAATCGTTCCCAATGAAAGGAAGAAAATCATCACTCCGGCAAACAAGACTGTCTTCGGACGACGCAAAGTGAACTTCAAAAAAACTTCATAGATATCTTCCAATTTCGTTTGGAAATTATCGAAAGCTGAAAGCATTCGTCCGACAAAGCCGGTTCCTTTTTTATGTTCATCAGGATGCGCCAGATAAGCAGACATCATCGGCGCAACAGTGAAAGCGTCAAAGATAGAAATGATCATCGTAAATACAACAGTCAAACCGAATTGCTTAAAGAACTGTCCAACGATACCGCCCAAGAATGAAATAGGACCAAAAACCGCGATCACCACCATGGTTGTTGCGACAACGGCCATGGCAACTTCTTTCGTTCCATCCAACGCCGCATCTTTAGGTTTTTTGCCCATCTCTAAATGCCGGAAAATATTTTCCCGCACCACAATGGCATCGTCGATCAAAAGACCCACCGCCAAGGATAAGGCAAGCAAGGTCATCAAGTTGATGGTAAAGCCCATCGCATACATAATGACAAAACCACCCAGAAGAGAATTCGGCAATGCCATCCCGGTAATCAAAGTCGAGCGCGCAGATCCCAAGAAGAAGAAAACCACGATCACGCAAAGAATAATACCAATGATGATGGACTCATTCACGTCAGCCACATTCAGGCGAATCGGACGTGAGGTGTCCCGAACCATCCTCACTTCGCCGTTCAATCCTTTTTCTTTCAAATAAGCATTGGCCTTATCGATGTTCTTTTTCACCGCATCAGCCACTTGAACTGTGTTTGAACCGCGCTGTTTAAAAACTTGAAGCAACAAGGCCTTCTTACCTTGAATACGGCCCATGGTCTTTTCATCTTCCAAACTGCGCACCACCGTTCCGATATCACTGATCAGAACCGGTCTGTCCGAGCCTAAGAAATTCACATTCACTTCGCCGAGCTGCTTTAAAGACTCAAACTCTCCGCGAGTACGCAGCGCTGTCTCGTCCTTGCTGTTCCAAACTTTTCCAATGGGAATATCTTTGGACGTATCAATGACACGTCTGGAAACTTGCAGCATTGAGATTTTACGATCTTGGATTTTGTTTTTATCAATCAAGACGTGAATCTCTTGCTTACGACCCCCGTAAATCTCAACTTGTCCAACATCTTTTAAACGATCAAATAATGGTTTTACAATTTCGTTCGCCAGATCATAGGCTTGACCATCGGGCAATTCCGTCGTTAAAGCTAATGTGACAATCGGCTGATCGGCGGGATCAAAGCGGCGTATAATCGGCTCATAGATATCAGAAGGAAGATCCCTACGGATGTTTCCGATACGGTTACGAACATCTTGCTCCATCTCTTTGATATCGGTTCCTAAGTTGAACTCCAGAACAATTTGCGCGACACCATCCAGGTTGCTGGAGGTCAGCGTCTTTAAACCTGACAAACTTCCCAACTCATCTTCAATGGGTTTTGAAACTTGTTTTTCCAAATCCAAGGGCGAAGCCCCTGGATAAGTTACTTGAATAGCTAGAATTGGAAAGGTCACGTCTGGAAACAAATCCACCGGCATTTTTACCAATGAAAACACGCCCAAAATCAACATCAATAAAACGACACATAGAATCGTAATCGGTCGGCGAATCGATAAACTTGGAAGATTCATTATTGCTCCTCAACAGCGATATACAGTCGCCCTTGAGCCTCCATTTTTCTTTGCTCAGATTTCAAACGAACCAAATTCAATTTTGCAGTACCCGCATCTTCTTCTGCATTCACCACATTATTCGTGATCGAACGACCTTTATTGAATAAAGATGCTTCCGCCTTTGCTCGATCATCTTGCAATTTCATAACCTGATCCGCCGCTTCAATACGTCTGGTCAATTCTGAATAGCGACGATTGATTTCAATCCAAGAACTTTCGCTCTCAAGATATTTTCTTTCACTCACTAGTTTTGCTGCCAAAGCTTCTTTCTTAGATGAATCGCGAGCCGCATTTTTCACGTCAGTGTCAAACATATAGACCAAATTCAAAGACACCTTTGCTGTAGGTCTTTCAGTGTCTGTCCATTGGTCGATGGCTTTAGGCATATTTTCTTCCAAAGAGTGAGTGTTATACGACCCGGCCAAAACCAAATCAGGGCGGTATCTGTCTTCGACTTGTTTGGCATTTAAAGCTCTGGCTTTTGCATCCAGGCTCGACAAGTAAGCATCCAACTGCACCACTTTTCCTTGGTTGCCATCAACCATGGAACTTAAAGTGCGTGATTTTGAAATATCTCCGGTCATATCTGGCAACACTTCCGTCTGACCCATTTCCAGGTAGTCCCGCAAAGATTGTCTTGCCGCAGCCATGTCGTCTTCCACCGCGATCAACAACAACTGACGAGCTGAAACCAAGGCTTGAGTTTGCAAAAGATCTGCACGCTCACTGATCCCATCGTTTACACGACGACGTGTCCACGTTTCAATGCGCTTTGCACGTTCTAAAGAGTCACGACTGATTTTGATATTTTCAATGGCGTAAAGATAATCCCAAAAAGCCGCTTCTGCATTCACCAGCAAAATTTTCGTTTGCAAGTCGTAACGACCTTTCTCTGCAACATTCACGACATCCTGAGTTTCCCAACGAAGGCGCGTCGCATTTCCGAAAGAGTCTTTCCACAAAGACTGCGCCAATGAAACTCCCAAAGAGCCCGTTCCAAATCGATTCAAACCTGGAGTTTGTCCCAGTAACAATCCTGGATTGTCATAGTCCGCAGCTTCAGCAGACAAACCCAATGCGGTTCCGCTAGAGAAATTTTTCCGCAGCCCCAAAGAATACCCATTCACTTTGCTTTCTTTAGCTCCTAAAGTAACAAACTGACTGAGCGGACTTTTATCATCGACATAGTAAGCACTTGCCGTCAGCACCGGAACCAGGTTGATATCCCCAGCTTCCTTGCGCAAATCAGACGCTTCTTTTTGAACATCAAATGACTGAACAGTTTTATTCTTACTTTGAACTGCTTTTAGATACTCCTGCAAATTCATTGCAGATGCGCAGGACGGGGCCACGATCAAAAAGGCCACGAGAGATTTTATCTTCATTGCCATCTTCCCTTCTTAGGACATGTCAATAATCTGATTTAATACGTCTGGTAAATCAAATCATTAAATGACCTAGCCATTTGCGCAAACAAAAGGAAGATTATATATAAAAAAAGCCTCTAATTTCTTAGAGGCTTTGAAGCAACTTTTGTTATTTTTCTCTCTGCTTTAGAGGATAAAACTACTTTCCTGCAGCCGTTTTTTCATCACCTTTGCAGTTCGCGCATCCCGCATCTTTGTGCATTGGACACTCTTTAGTCTCAGCACAAGCCGCTTTGTCTTTACCACAAACACAAGAATGTTCGGCAGTTTTGTGTGCACATGCAGCAACAGTTAGCGCAACAAACGCAGACATAAGAATCGTTTTAATCATAAAAAGCACTCCTTCAACAAGATGATGTCCTTCAAGATTAAGGGGCTTCACAGCCCGCGACAAGGGCGTTTTCATAAACGGCCAGTATGAGATCACCCTCGAAATCACCTCAGAAAACAGCGCAATATTGACCAAGAACGCTGCGCCTAGCTACAAAAAATGGCTCTAAGTGGGCAAAAACAGGGCAAATATCACGACTCCTCTAGACTTAATGCATTGCATGCAATTGTAACCAAAATCTAACAAATTGTTTTGTTGAAACTCCTAACAACCTTGGGCTAAATGGCCACATTCATTCAGCGGGGGCATAATGAATTTCATGAGGGGCATGACAATCCAAGCAAAATACCTAGTGGTTTTAACCACACTCTTGTTCTCGATTGCTGGGAGAACACAATCTGTTGAGCAAACAACTCCAGAAGCTTCTTCGCAATCACAAGCGGATCAAGTTCAGGCTCCTCTATATAAGCAGTATTATACTGTAAATGAAGAAGACACAGAGAAAATCAATGTCCCAGCTAAAACGGAGGCCTTCTCTGTAGCAGCGGATCTTTCTCCCGATCGCTTTTTACAATCAGCTCAAGTTGTTGTGGTGAATCTTCTTAAATGGCTTCTTCACGATGAACCTCTGACTATTCCTCAAGAAAAATATATTCGTAAACTTCACTTCGGCCGTTGGATCAACGATCCTACTGACGATACTTGCATGAACACTCGCGCCCGCGTTCTTGTTCGCGATAGTGAAGTGGACGTAAAATTTAGAGGAACACGCCAATGCTCTGTTGAGTCTGGAAAATGGCATGACCCTTATGCAAACCAAGACGTAACCGAAGCTAAAGGCATTCAAATCGATCACTTAGTTCCTTTGAAAAATGCTTACCTTTCTGGTGCTTGGGAGTGGGATTATAAAACTCGCTGCCTTTATGCAAACTACACGTACTTCAAAGCGCATTTGATCTCTTCAGGTGCCCATGAAAACATGTCTAAAAGCGACAGCGGCCCAGAAAAATATCTTCCACCTAACGAAGACTACCGTTGCGAATACATCCGCAACTGGGTGGCTGTAAAGGCAATCTGGAGCTTGAAGCTGAATCCACTTGAGGTTCAAGCTATTTACGACGGCGTGAAACAATATAAGTGCAACTTGAACTCTTTCAAAATGAGCCTTGACGGTCTTGCGAAACAACGTGAGTTCATCCAAGCTAATTTGAACTTCTGTACTATCAATAAAAGATGATCTTCAAGATTCTCTTTGAGGACGAGTTCTTCATCGTTGCGGAAAAGCCCGCAGGACTCCCCTCACAACCCACAGTTGATAAAAAGAGACCTGACTTCTTCACACTGCTAAAAAAACAACTGCAAGAAGAGCGTGGTAAAGATTTTTACCTAGCTCTTCATCATCGTCTGGATCGTGATACTTCCGGAGTGATGATTTTCGCAAAAACCAAAGAGGCCAACGAGCCTCTAGCAGATCTCTTCAAAAAACATCAGATTCAAAAAACTTATATTTGTTTTACTCAGCCACGCAAATGTCCTGACTTCTGGGAAGAACAAAATTTCTTGGCGGAAGTACGTGATCCTGTTTTGAAAAAAATGAAGATGAAATCTGTGCGCTCCGGTGGTCAAAAAGCTCACACGGAGTTTCAACTTTTAGAAAGAATGAAAAAGGGTTTGATGGTTCAAGCCCGTCCCCTTTCTGGAAGAATGCATCAGATCCGGGTTCATTTATCTGAAAATCATATGGGTATTTTCGGCGATGACATCTATCCCTGCTTAAAAATTCCGCAGGCGCCGCGATTAATGCTGCATGCTTTCAGTCTTGAGTTTATCCACCCTTTCACTCGAGAAAAGGTGCTAATCGAGGATTCTTTGCCCGCCGATATGGAAGAGTTTAAGCTCTCTTTGTCTTAAGCCATTGACCTTTAATTAAGAAACGGTATCATGGAACGCTCACTGCCCCGGTGGCGAAATAGGTAGACGCACAGGACTTAAAATCCTGAGATTCCGCAAGGGTCGTGCCGGTTCAAGTCCGGCCCGGGGCACCAATTTTCATTCTTGCGAGGATTTCGATGAGCCCATCAGCAAAGAATAAAAATCTTACGGGCTTGTATTACACGAAGATTGTCCAATCTTTGAAATATCTCGAATACAGTTACAATAGAACTCTTCAGATGCCATTGAGACCATCACAAATGTCAGACTCCGAAATGGAAGCTTGGGACAGCTTTACGGCTCGTTTTGCACGAACTTCAGATATTTTTTTAAGCAAATATGTCAAAGCCTATATTTTGGCCGATGACCCAGCTTTTGAGGGCGGCTTCGTTGATCAATTGAAACGTGCCGAAAAGCTGGGACTTTTGAGTGATGTTGCGATGTGGATGGAAATTCGTGAGCTTCGCAATGCGACTGTACACGAATATAGTGATCAAGATTTAGAGAAGATTTTCGAGAAAATCCGCCGCTTTTCTGCCTATTTATTTGAGTTAAGGACTAAGCTTCCTTATGCGCCTGAGTTCTAAAGAAGTTGCGGCTATCAAAACCGCTTTCTCAAATATATTTCCCCGCGAAGATTATACACTTTATCTTTTTGGCAGTCGTGTTCACGATGATCGAAAAGGTGGGGATATAGATCTGTTAGTAGTAACGTCTGCGGCATATAGAGAATTATTTGTAAATAGTAAGGCGAAAGTTCGTCTGAAGATTTTCGAAAACATTCCAGAGCAAAGAATTGACATCACGGTTGCTATGCCAGAGGAGTTGCAGACAGATGTTTTTCTGCAATCCATTCGTGAGGACCTCATTGAACTTTGAAAATAACAGTGATTTCTTTTTCAAAAAAGAATTGAGAACCATTCTTTCGGAAACCTCAGGCCTGCAGTATTTATTGAACTATTAAGAGCGATATTACCAGTAAAAGTATGCGTGCTGTTAAGCATTTCATTGTAATCTTCGATGAGAGATAGCTCTTTTTTAATAGCGTAGATTCGTGGATCTTGTGTGTCTTTGACACCAAAACCTAGAATAGGTCGATCTATTTCATAGAGGAATCTGATTTCATCTGCCGTTAACGGCTGGTTGAGTTTATGCTTTTTTTTCGATCATTGTCAGGAGTCTCATATTGTTATCTTTAAGTAAGAAAGCATCGCCACGATCGCCAAACTCTTTTACTTTACCTGAAACTATGTCGGTAGAAGCCATTTGGGTGTCCATGTTTTGCGACGGCCTGACCCCGCGGATTTCGCCGATTTCGGGACCGTCCATGCGAATAGCCGCACGGGGCACGGTTGCATTCCCATTAGCATCAAGACTGAAGTAGATATTAAAATCACCTTTACTCAATTGATACTTCGCTGTTTCTTCGGCAGCCGTGCACCATCCGGTGTTTCTTCCCTCTAGGGCCTTCACCAAAACCCTATGATCAGAACCTGGCCATCCTCGAAGTAATAAGTGCGATCGGACTTTTCTCCATCCACCGAGTCAATATTTTGGATTCAGCAAGCATCAAGGCTAATAAATTAAGCGTTTTCCATTTTAAGTCGAGTCCTTATTGCTTGCGCCGGGGTGCAATTCAGCAAGAGTTCTCTTTTTATCTGCCCGTCTATTCCCCCTGATTTTATAATGACCTCGTCGCCTAAGAAAGATTCTGAGCAAGCAGAAGAAGAAGCTCAAGAGTGATATGAACACAAGCGACTCCATGAAGAGCCGCCTGTCCTGTTTCAAGAAATGATCTCTACATTCAAGGAGGAAAACGTGGCAACAAGTAAACAACAACAGCAAAGCTCTAAAGAAACCAAGGCTTCATATAATGCGCCTGTAGGATCTGTGCGCCCTGCAAGCAATTGGAAACCTGCCCAAGAAGCCCTAGCGGATATCGAAAACACGTTTGGTTTTATGCCGGAGTTCGTGAATATAGTTAACGATAAAGCCCTAGTAGGTGCTTGGAACGAGGCGAAGAATGTCTACTTCAATCCTCACACCTCACTAGAACCTAAGTTAAAAAATCTCATCAGCCTAGCGGTTGCAAGTCAAATCCCCTGTGACATGATGAGATACTTCGAAACCATAGCGACCTTGCGCAATGGCGCTACCCCTCAACACCAATCGGATGCAGTACTCATCGCATCACTGACCAGACACTGGAGTATCATATTGAACGGCTCTATGATGGACAAGGCGGCTTTTAAAAAAGAAACCGATCAAATCGCCGCCAATGTAAAGAAAATGATGCAGGATCTTGGCGACAAACTTCCTCCCGAAGAAAACTTTTTAGTGAAATTTTCCAGCGCCGCAGAAGCCTACAAAGACATTGAAAAAACCCTTGGATTAGTTCCTAAGTTCTTCCTATCATTCCCTGAAATCGGTGTTGCCGATGCTTGGAGTGAATTCAAAGCCGTTCATATAAACCCTCATACAGCCTTAGATAACAAACAGAAGGAATTGATTGGTCTGGCGGTTGCCTCGCAAATCCCTTGCGACTACTGTATTTACTTCCATCACACCTTTTGCAAATTGCACGGCGCCACAGACAAAGAGATCCAGGAAGCCATAGCTGTCGCTGCGATGGACCGCCACTGGAGCACTGTCTTCCATGGCTCTGGAATCACACTGGAAAGATTCCAAGAAAATGCGGATCGCATGTTAAATAATTTGAGCAGCCGAGGACTTGCCTCATAGTTTCTCATGATGAATAGGAGATGACATTAATTAATGTCATCTCCCCTTTTCAGCTATGCAAATTCACTGCACTTACAAACCATTATCTACGACATTGTGAAAGATCCACTCGATCCAATACTTCCGAAGTCACTTGGCGTTGATCGAACTTCCCAACTCCTTCAACGTTGAGAACTTGCCAATAATTATGCTGCAAATGGCATTCGCCAGCGTTCAAGATATAAGACTGACTGTCGTAGGTCGTTAAAGTATAGGGCAATGATCCATTGAGAATCGCATTAAGCCATTTGCTCTTGCTCTCTGCGCATTGGCTCGCGCTTTGGCCAATCCTGCTCGGAATCAGAGACGACGAAATAAATTTTAATCCTGCGCGATCCGAAACCGAGACAGAGACCTCAAAGTTCCAATACTGGAAACAGACGTTTGCATCGGTGTTGGCTTGACATCGCCCGTCATCTCCGAGGATTCCGCCCCAAACCGCCATTCCTCCCGTGATCTCAAGGAGGCTTTTATTCGCGATGGTTCCATGCACAACCGAAGACGTCACGGTACGCGCGATGGGCTCCCTGACATGCGAAGTCCTGCCAAGACAAATACTCATAGGGACCTCGATGCGAGAGTTTTGCTCTCTTCGAGTCAAAGTAGTACCGTCTTCAAGCTTAAGGTTCAGATCAATTTCCGTGCTTTCATAGCAGTGGGTTTGTTCTTCTTGATCGCCTGAATTATCGTAAGAAACGATAGTTGTCTGCTCAAATGTATAAGGCGCGCTTTTCCCACGAAACGAAGTCTTCCACTGATCCACCACGGCTTGCCCCTGCCCCTGATCACAGGAGTCGCTCTCTGAGCCACGGGGAAATTGGACATTAAATTTCATCATCTGCCCTTGGATCGTAAGATTCGCGAAGTATTCGCAGATCACTGTGTCTCCAAAGGTTGAGTTGTAATCCGTCGTCACGACTCTGACTTCAATCGGCAGATCTGCTGGCGAATTTAGCTGTCCTTGTCCTTTAACCGTATTATTGGAAATAACTCCTCCGTTCGCAAAGGCAACGGCGGAAAGAAATAAAATCATACTTGTGGATAATAAGCGGAAAATCACGGAAACCTCCTCGGCGCTACGCCAGATTGAGGTTTCTTTCATCGCGTGATTTTAACAGACCCGGTTGGGAAAGAAACTCGACAAGAGCTCCGGGGCCAACATCACGTTCGCTGAGTTCATATCAAAGCCGTGGGCGAAAAAAAAGTAAATTATGGCAAACAGAATTTTTTGCCCCAACCGTAATCTAGAAGTCCGTCTATTCAGCTTGAAATCACATACAGAATAATGCTTAATTTGTTTATGGATAATAAATATTTAGGCTCATGTTTATGTGAAGTGGTTCAATATAAAATCGAAGGCGGTTTCGAGAGCTTTTATTTGTGTCATTGTAAATACTGCCAGAAAGATACTGGTTCTGCCCATGCGGCAAACTTATTTTCTACGAAAGCCACGTTAAGTTGGATTGCGGGTCAGGATAAAGTTAAGACCTTCACCCTCCCCTCAACAAGACATACGAAAAGCTTTTGCCAAAACTGTGGCTCTGCAGTTCCGAGCCTCCAAATGGAAGGTCAATTGTTGGTGGTTCCTGCTGGCAGCCTCAATAGTGATATCGCAGTTAAACCGAATGCGCACATTTTCTGCTCGAGCAAAGCTTGCTGGGATGAGGCGCTTGAGACAATCAAAAGGTTCGAGAAATTTCCTTCATAGGCACATCCCTTTACTGGATGATCTCTAATCAAAAGGAAAGTCAAAATCACTCCTGATTTTGAGCTCTTATAGTGCTCTATATTTAAGACTTTACTTAATTAAGTATATGCTTTATTATGTCAGCATATGAATGCTTTTGCCGCTCTATCAGATGATACAAGACGAGAAATAGTAAAGCTGGTCGCCCTCAACGGCGAACTTACCTCTACAGAGATAAGTCAGAGTTTTAAGATGAGCCCGCCAGCTATTTCTCAGCATCTAAAAATCTTAAAAGAGGCGAAGGTTCTTCAAATGAAAAAGGATGCGCAGAAACGAATCTATAGTCTTAACGATTCGGGACTCCATGAAGTGGAAGACTGGCTTCTGGACATCAGAAACTTATGGAACGAACGCTTAGATAATTTAGAAAAGTATTTACTCAAAATGAAAAGGAATAAGTCTCGTGAAAAAAAATAATGTCGAAACAATTATTGAAGGCAACAAAGTCACTTATAAAAGATACTACGACGTTCCGGTCTCTCTTACCTTCGAAGCATGGTCATCTCACGAGCATCTTTCACAGTGGTGGGGACCAGACGGCTTCACTATAACAACCAAAAGCTTAGATTTTTCTAACAATGGAATCTGGGACTTCATCATGCATGGACCCGATGGACATGACTACAAAAATAAAATTCAGTTCACCGACATCAAAGAACCTCACTACATTTTCTACAAACATCTTGGTGACGGCGAAGGCAACAAGGACGTTCACTTCCATGCAAGAATAATTTTCGAAGCAGCAGGTGAAGGTACAAATCTTACGATGGAACAAATTTTCCCAACTAAAGAAGAACTAGACAGAGTGAATAAACAATATGGCGCGGTTGAGGGCGGAAAGCAGCATCTTGGCAACCTCGACAGATACCTTGAAACATTGAAAAATAAAAACTAGGAGAAAGCATGGATTTATTTTTAAGTATGAGAGTTTTATTACTAGCTCCCTTATTTTTTCTAATGGCTTGCGCACACTCCACGACGACTCAACCCACTGCCGTCCATGAGACTCAGGTGCAAACTGGATTTGCTCCCGTCAACGGGCTTAAGTTGTATTACGAAATTTATGAGGCGACTGGTGAATTGCAAAATCCAACTCCACTTCTCTTGATTCATGGTGGTGGATCGACCATTGAATCTAACTACTCTCGGTTTATTCCACTCATAGCCAAGCATCGCCGAGTCATCGCCATAGAAGAGCAGGGGCACGGACATACAGCCTCCATTAACCGTCCATTTACCTTCGACAACTCTGCAGAAGATGCTGCGATGTTACTCAATTATTTGAAGATCGAAAAAGCCGATATTATGGGATTCAGCAATGGCGGAACAATTGCACTGCGAGTGGCACACTTTCATCCAAGCAAAGTGAATAAACTTGTCATCGCGTCAGCCCAATATCGTCGCGACGGAATGATCAAAGGATTTTGGGATGGAATGAGTCGAGCTTCCATGGCCAACATGCCCAAGTCACTGCTAGAGGCTGATCGAAAAATCAATCCCGATCCAAAACATCAAGAACAGTTATTTTTACAAGACAGCCGACGCATGCAAGGTTTCAAAGATATTCCCGACAAAGACATCACAACGATTTCATCTCCGACCTTGGTTCTAATCGGAGATCGCGATGTCATCACCGTAGAGCATGCCCTTAAAATGTCGCGCGCTATTCCCCAAGGGCGTTTAGCTGTGATTCCAGGAACCCACGGAAGTTATCTAGGTGATCTCAGTTCGAACGCCTGGGAAGGCAGCAAGATCCCACAGGCAACAGCTTTGATCATCGGTGAATTTCTAGATACAAAATAATCGACACCTTAGAGAGTGCTGGCCACTCATTCTTCAGAAGAATTTCAACTGTCCAACGTCCAAAAAAGGGCAGTTGAAATTCCAGCGGACTCTTTTCCCCTCCCAAAACGTCCAGAAATAGTAGTGCTTGCAAATAAAAATCCGGGTTTTAAAGAGCAAATCAAATAATCTCAAAGCTCTACTAACCCCCGGAGAACCAATCCCCATGCGTCTTCTAGTGAAAATTAAAGATAACTTTTTAAAGCTATACGCCCTCATAAAATCCCTCGACGAGATGCCCATGCGTGGTTTTCAAGGAGAGTTTTACGAAGAAAAGAACTCTGAAGCTCCAGCACCTCGCAAAAATAAAGTGAAAGTGGAAGACCTTCGCCCCAAAAGTTAAGCCTTAAGAAGTCTCTCTACAGGCAGCATTATTGTACGAGCGCGAAAACTCCTCACACGCTTTTTTGAAAAAATAAAATCTGCAACCTCTTCGTGAAATAGAAATCACCCGCTTACAATTTCATAATTTTAGTATGACGAACTACGGGAGCACTTCGTAAATTGCTTATGGCGATGAAGCGGTGCCGATGCACACAGGTATTTTTCTTGCCTCAAAAATTATTCCTTCTTAGTTTTGTTCAAAGTTAACTTTTGTTAGCGATGAACATTTTCAAGAAGAGGTTTCTGTGAAAAGAATAATACTAGGTTCAGTGATGTGTTTAGCCTTCGCTGCGAATTCACCAGCACAAACATTGGCTGTGAATTCTGCACCAGAAAATAAAGATGAATCAACTCTGACGCTGACTCCGTCACCGCAATCATCTCCAGAAGATAAAAATAATAACTTCCGCAGAGGCGGCAACGGCAGTCCCGCTCCTCATCCGGAACCTTCCCACGGTGCTCCTTCACATGGCCCGGACCGTCCACCGGCGCCCACACCACATCCTGGTCATGAAAATCCTCATGATCATGGAGCTCCGCCGAATCATGGAAATCCACCTCCATCAAATCACGGCGACCATGGCGCGCCACCTAATCATGGCAACCCGCCACCTCCTAATCACGGCAATCCGCCTCCAAACCATGGCACACCTCCAGAGCACGACCATGGAAATGACCACGGACACGATCACGGCCATGGCCATGACGGTCACGGTGGTCCGATCGGTCATCACCCTGGCCCTGGCTGGCATGATGGCGGCCCTCGCCCTGGCTTTCACCACGGTTGGCATCATGACCACAGCTGGCATCCGCATTGGTGGTACGCTGGAATCGTTCTTCCGATCTTTATTTGGGCCCCTGAATCACCAAGAGGTTACTGGCAATGCACGGCCTTCAGCACAGACCGCGAAGTCTTCTCTGCTTCGGCTCCGGATCGCGAGGAAGCCGTTTATAATGCTCTCTACGATTGTGGCGGACCAAACTATGAAGATTATGGTTGCTATGTCCCAGAGGGATATTGCCAATTCCGTCGCTAAATAAAAAAACAACAGGCCGAACCATTCAATCCAAGTTCGGCCTGTTGCAAAATAAAAAATAAATAACCCCTCCCCATTTTCTAGACATTCCACTTTCCGACAAACTATTCTTTAGGTATGAAAATACTAAGAATAGTTTTAGGATTATTATTCATCGCGATCACTTCCCAAGCAAAAATTAAAATGGCAATCACCGTAGATGATCTGCCAAATCATGGCAACTTGCCTCCTGGAGTTTCTAGGAAAGACGTCACTACAAAAATATTGAGCGTTCTAAAAAAACACAAAGTTCCAGAAGTCTATGGTTTCATCAATGCTGGACGGACTGATGATAACAAGGAAGCTCTTCTCATTTTTAAAATGTGGAGATCCGTTGGATACCCATTAGGCAATCATACTTTCAATCACATGGGCCTTTACAAAAATACTGTTGAGGATTTCACAAAGAATATCTCTTTCAACGAGTCCGCTTTGAAAGAACTCAACGGAGACACCGACTGGAAATACTTCCGTTACCCTTACCTCCAAGAAGGCGACACTTTAGAAAAAAGAAATACCGTTCGAAAATATCTGAAAGATCACAAATATCAGATCGCACAAGTCACTGTGGATTTTGAAGATTGGTCTTGGAACAATCCCTACGCCCGTTGCAAAGCTAAAAATGACAACACCTCAATTGCGTGGCTACAAAAAACTTATCTGAAAAATGCAGAAGACATGTTGGACCGGGCCGAACTCAGCACTAAAGCCCTCTTCAAGAAAAGCATTCCACATATTCTTTTGCTTCATATCGGAGCCTTCGATGCGGAGATGATCGATCAACTCATCACAATTTATAAGAAAAAAGGCGTGGAGTTCATTCCCCTCTCGGAAGCTGTGAAAGATGACATCTACTCCATCGATCCCGCCTTTCCCGCTCCGTGGGGTTCCGAACTTCAATATCAAGTGATGAAGTCCCGCAATCTAACCTTAAAAGATCTGGGCTTAACGAAATACACAGAATACCCAGAGGAGCAACTCAACAAAATCTGCCTCTAGATGCATCAAGCTGATTTCAAACAACCAGAATCCTTTCAATTTCTCAATTCACTGAATTCAAGATAATAACTTCTTAGGGGGAGGCTATGGAGACTCTGGTTCACAATCTCAAAAAGCTTCTTCAGGACTTTGTTGAGGTGGCTCAGGATTTAAGAAATCAACCCGGCCCCAAAGAAGTCCATCGTCTGCGAATTCTCTCACGAAGAATTCGTGCAGGCCTAAGTCTTCTCACTCCACAGGCCTCTTCAAAAGCCGATCTTAAAGTTCAAAAGCACATGCAACACCTTGGCAAGAAACTGGGCAAAGTGCGGGAACTTGATGTCCTGCTTGAAGATGCGGCGGCTTATGACTTCAACACTGAAGACCTGCAAAGAAAACGCGCCAAGCAGGCCCGAAAATTACAAAAATATTTAAATCGCCAACTTCAAGAAGAGTTGGAAGAGCTCTTTATAATACTTCTAGTCAGCTTGGAAGATCGCGATATAGACACTACCGCTCGACTATCAAAAGCAATTCAAGACGATCACTCAAGCTGGCCAGATCGGTTTCCAAAAGGCACACATCGCCAACATCAACTGCGTATTCAAATTAAACGCACTATCTATCGCAAAGAGATTGTAAATCAAACCACAACACAGCTACGCCTTTTTCAACGAAACCTAGGCCGCGCCCATGACCTTGAGATGCTTCAAGAGGTCTTCGGCAAAAAGAAAAATTTGACCCACGACATTAATCGGTTTCTAAAAAAAGCAGATTCTATTTATCAAAAGATCTCTGCAAATTGACAATAATTCCAAACCAGGCAGAATACCAAATATGCCACACGCCCTTTCCCATTTTATTGCCGTTCTTTTCACGATGATGTCTTTCCCTGTCTTTGCAAAAGATACCGGCTTGGCACAAAATTTTGGAGCTATTCCTGTTGGCAACTCATCCAGTTTGCACTGGAATTTACGCGCCAAAGACGCAGATCTACAAATTCAAAGCATCACCCTTGAAGGTGATGGCTTTACTCTGGATACAGATTGCCCAGCCACTCTTCCTGCGAAACAAAAATGCAAAGTAGGTATTATCTTTGCTCCGACTCACCAAGGGCCTCATCAAGGCCTCCTGATTGTGGATTTGTATACAGACCGCTTTATCATTCAAGCCTCTGGCGAGGGACAATAAAAAACTCTGATTCATATGTTAAATATTTCAATGCCTTCTTGCTTTGGCCTTACCATTTTCCTTTGAATGACTTTCTTTTGAATTCTCCCAAGCTTCCAAATAAACCTCGGCAACTTCAGCCAACTGTCTGCCGATCTTGCCGTAGGCAGTATCGTCTAAGTTCGCCAAGGAGACACGCACGGACCATTTCGGCCCTGCAAAGCCTCCCCCATCCATCAAGACAATCGAAGTCTGCTCAGCCAAACGGAATAACATATCCACCGGTTCATAGTTCGCTTTTAAAAACTTGGCAAAGTCAGAACCGTAATTTTTTTCAGCCCAGACCATCATGTCGATTTCGCAATAGTATCCGGCACGAAGTGGGTCCGCTGCCACTGAAACACCCAAGCCATCCCACAAGGATTTATAACGTCGCTGCACAATACTTTGCGTAAGTTTTTTGTATTTATCATCCTTATCCATCAAGGCTGACAGTGAAAACAAACTCATTTGAACTTGTTGAGGTAAAGACAAACCTGCGGTGTGATTCAAAGCCACCTGTCGACTGTCAGCAACCATCCGATCAATGAACTTAATCTTCTCAGGATTCAACGTCAGCGAACCATATCGATGATTCAAAGACTTTTTATCTTTAGACGGCAACTTAGTAAGGCGTTGATCGAAAATATTATTTTCGTGCACAGCAATCGCACCAAGACGCCACCCCGTACAACCGAAGTATTTAGAATATGAATACACCCCAATAGTGTTTTGCGGAAGTTCCGCCATAATGGATCGGAACCCTGGAACAAAGGTGCCATAGACATCGTCCGTTATGATTACCATGTCTGGACGTTTTGTTTTCACGATCTGCACAATTCGTTTCATGATCTTAGGGGAAACCGCGACTGACGGCGGATTGCTTGGATTCACCAAGAAGAAGGCCTTGATCTTTGGATCCAATAACTTATTCACCTCTTTTTCGGTGTATTGCCAAGTATGTCGATCACGACCTGAGTTCATTTCATTGGCATCGATATGGGTCACTTTAAAACTATAGCGTTCCAATTCTGGAATTTCTAAATAAGGAGTAAAGGTCGGAGTCGCCAGCGCAATGCCATCCCCCTTTTTTAAAATCTTGTTCTGCATCAGAGAATCAAAGATATAGCACATCGCCGCTGTCCCACCCTCGACGGCAAAAATATCAAACTGACCTTTCGGAGGTCTATTGGCGCACATCTCTTGATCCAAATAGGCCTGAACAATGCGCTCGTTGTGTTTCAAGACTCGATCTGGAGTGGGATACTGATCCCCGATAATACCATCAATGAGTTCATGGACGAAGGCATCGGCATTAAATTTAAAATGACTCACGCTGTATTTAACCGCATCACGGATAAAATCTATCGCCGCCAATTTTGGATTTTTATCCAAATAATTATTTAAGCGAGAAGCAATGCCTGCCTTCTGTGGCATACCCCCCAACCCTGGCTCGTTCCAAACACGCCGAGACTCTGAGATAGCAAACTGCCCCAGAGTAAAAAAAGCTTCTCGTGGTGTGGTCGCGATCCAATTTGGATTTCCCCGACCCGCATTCAACATGACTTGCGTACTCGCCTTGGCACTATCGGCGGCTAGTGAAATCAGATTGTCTTTCAACTCGAAGGGACTGAGCTGTTCTAAACGTTTCTGCAAAGCTCGCGGGGTTTTAAGTGTGGTACTTTTTATAGACATTTCGAACTCCTCTTTAATTTTTGCAAAAAATTTGTTTTTCCAAAAAAATAATTATTTAATTAGCAAGAAGACAATGACTGCACCCCAAATAGTTTTCAGAGTATTGGCAACCGCGTAGGTAATTGTATAACCAAGAACTGGAACTTTACTTTTTGCATTTTCCTGAATTGCTCCAAGGGCCGCTGTGGTTGTCATCGAACCCGCACAGGCGCCAAATAAAATTGCAGGATGAAACTTAAACAGATATCGTCCCGCGAAAACGGCAATGGCCGATGTTAAGAATGTCACAGCGATCCCCACAAATAGAAGACTTACGCCGACAGTTGTGGAAGACTATTGATAGTGTCTTGCCCCACCCCGATCTCTGCAGACTGAGTCAGTGTGCAACCAAAGTGACAACGTCACCCGCTTGCAAAGTTAAGTTGGCCTGAATTGGAAGTTCGTGACCGATGCGCCCACACTTTTGCAACGGCATAGCTGACAGCAAGACCGCCGATGCAAACTACGATGGAGAAAAAAACCTGGGGAAGTCCATCTTTCTTCAGACCTTGGATGAACTGAGGTCCAACGCGATAACCGACCGCGAACAAAAACATAAGAAAAAAGATTGCTTTCGTATCCGGGCCAATCGCAATTCCCAACTGTCCGATCAACACTCCAGTAAACAAAGTTCCTATTACGGAACCTAATTGAAAGTATCCAATCTTCAGTTTTCCAATCAAATAGCCAATACCCAAAGTTAGAAAAAAGGCTAACTCTGGGTGAGCTTTCAGTTGCGTAGCAAGCCAGTTCATAGAACCTCCTGGACGTGTTGACACCACTGCATTTTTTTTCTTAAAGAAATGTTAGTAAGAAACAAATAGTCAAGGGAGTGATAATCAATCTGGATGCGAGAAAACAAAATCCAATTGATTTTTCTGTACAGCTCCATACTCCCGACTCCTCGACGTCGTGAACGGACATCCAGGACACGGGTTGATACTGGAGGACCCCTCTATTTTTAAATCGCCGATTGCCGATGCGTAATTATAATTAAATTTCTATTTACAGAAATGGGGACGCATGAATACGAACAAACAACCGTTTGTGGTACGAATGAAAAATACAAATCCAAATCCATCAGCAGTTCACATAAATCTTGTACAGTCTCGTGAAGAAATTTGTGAGATTGCCCGAATGAAAATCACAAATTTCCTTCAACTGATCGTAGATTTTCCAGAAGAAATTTCTGTCAGTGTTATTCATGGCGATCGCACATCGGTTTTTAAAATTGATTGTTCGAAAAGAAATTTTTCAAAAATTCTTGGAGCAAAGGGTAAGATGATTTCAAGTGTTCGAACAATGACCCTTGCAATTACCGCGCGCCATGGCTTCAGATCCGTCGTAGAAGTTCCCTATTTCTCTCCAGACAATCAACGCTTTGAATCCTAGACTATCGCAAGGAACCCGTTAAGTTATGATAACTGGTATGAGTAGCGAACTGATTGAGATCGACCCCGTCGCACTCCGAGCCCTGTTAGTGGCTCGGGGGCTATCCAGATACGATCTTGCCCAAAAACTTCACATATCAACTAAAACTGTACAACGCTGGCTGAATGAGTCGGTTCGTCGCATTCGCATTGATACTCTTGATAAACTTGCAATGGCTTTGGATGTCACTCCAGAGAGGCTAAAAAAATCAGCAACCTCCATTTCAAATAGAACAACCAACAAAGCTCTTGAAGAACTTTGTTCCGATGCGTTCGTAAAAAGGGTTCGGACCACGGGAGACTGGCTGCACTTTCTCAATGTTCTAAAATCCTTCAATGCGAACTCCCTTTCTTCAGAACAACGACTCGACCTTTCTAAACATATTGGCATTTGTTCTTTCTATTTAAAGAAATTTCGCGCCTGCCGGCTCTATTTAAATCAGGCCTACGCGATTGCTGATGCTTTAGATCTACCCATGGAAAAACTTGAAATTACAAGTTGGCACGCCATGCGTGAACAAAGTCTTGGAAATTTTCGCGAAGCGAGGAACCACTTCAACAAAGCCGAAGTGCTCTTAAAACACACAATAGACCCTACAATCCATGCGATCTTCTATCTGAAAAAAGCGCGTCTTCTTCACCAGACTGAACAATATGAAGAATCCATCACATACAACAAGCGCGCACTTATTCTTGAATATAAACAAAAAACTCACCCAAACATGCTCAATATTAGTTTTAAATATTTACAGCTAGGCGTTACCTATCTGCGCATGCATAACTATTCAAAAGCTCGGACTATGTTTCTAAGAACTTTACGAGCCGCTGAAAAAGCGGGCTGGGTTCGTGGCATTTGTTTTGGGCATTTTTATCTGGGCGTGATTTACAAAATTAGCGAAAAAAATTCTCCGCAAGTAAATAAACATTTTGGTAAAGCGCGAATTCTTCACCACTTTTCGGATACGCATCGTCACGATACTCGGGCCGGACAGATTGAATTCCTTTATTTCCTCAACAATCACAAATACGAAGAATCTAAAAACAATGTTATTCAAAGATTTAAGAAAACACGCAACAGTCGTTTACATTTTTCCTATACAGTTTTAGATGCACTCATTTTACAGAAACTACAGCCAAGCTTGCTCAATATCCGCGTGAGTTATATAGAAACAGCCAAAGAATTCTTTATTAAAAATGATATTTCTTATGGTCTGAAAGTTTTAGAATTACTTAGAAAAAAATCCGCACTGACAACTCAAGAAGTCTTTGAAATCTATCCTTACTAAAACGCTAATGCAAATCCACTCCACTGGGCCGAACTATTAGAGACTCTGCCAGTTCTTCGCTGTAGTCCTCAAAAGTTCTTGGATCTAAGCCCGTCATTTCTTGAAAAGTTGACGTAGTTTCCTCACCCTCACCATCTCGGACCGAACGATGTCGACTCAAGACAAATTCAATCCACCAGGATGAGGCACCAATTTTTTTCAAGGCATTCCGAGTGATTTCTTCAGTCACCGGCACATAGGAAATTCGTCGCGCACTTCGCATTGACAATATGGATAAAGATTCAGCATTCGACAAAGCCCGTCCACCGGTGATGGTGTACTCACGCCCCAAATGATTAAAAGGATTTACCAAAATCTCTGAGACCACATTAGCCAAATCGCCCACATCAACAAATGAAGTTCGCCCTTCCCCTTCGGGAAGATAAAGTGCACCTTGGCGCAAAGCATCCCCATAAAGACGATCAAAGTTTTGCATAAAGCTATTAGTCTTAATTAAAACGGAAGGAACTCCGCTTTCGTTCATCATGCGATTGATTTCGCCTTCAGTACGCAGCCAAAGATAAGGAGATCCCACATCGGCTCCCATGGCAGAGGTGCGAACAATAAGTTTCACTCCAGCCCGGCGCGCTGCACCTATGGCGTTTTCTGCCCACTCACGCATGGAATCTGCAAATGGAATAAGCAAAAACAAAACATCTACATCACGAAATGCCTGCTCCAGGGTCGCTGGATTTGCATAATCCAAGGACAGAATCTTGATTTCCTTGGGCAAAGCCCCTTCCTGACGACAAGCAGCAACAAACTCCACCTCTCGCTGATGAAGCCTCCGCACGATTTCTCGCCCCAAAATGCCGGTAGCACCGGTAACCAATATTCTCCATGCCATAGAGTCTCATTATGGCTCTAGAGCCTTCGCTCAGACATCTGTTTGTTAGCACTGAGAATCCTAGTTTCTTCTTGATTGACCACTCTGGCCTTCTGGGGTCTATTTATCAGGTGAATTTTTTTGCCGAGAACCTGAAGGTTTTTAAAAAAGCAGCTCTGCCCTTGTTTATTCTCGTGGTTGTGTCGAACAACATCGATCAGTACCTTAACATGCAAGTTGAGACGGCTTTGCAAAATCCGCTCGGAGCAAATGCCCAGGTTTACTTTTTCGGTTTTCTTTCTATCGTTAGCAGCATCATCTTTCCGGTTCTGTTGGTCACGACCGCGCTTTATGCTTTAAGTTCAACCAAACCTTGGGAAAGTCTGATGGCTTTCTTCGGGAAATTCTTAAACCAAGTTTTTATTGAGTCACTCCGTTCCTGGGGCAAAACACTTTTGTGGTCGTTGCTCTTTATTCTTCCAGGAATTTGGAAATATCTTGAACTCAGCCTAGTGCCTTTTGTTGTGACGTCATCGGAATCCTATGAGGCCGGCAAAATTGATGCTCTTCAAGCTTCCAGTTCTGTGTTTCGCAGACACTGGATTAAAATTCTTGCGATCCTGTTCATCTTCCATCTTTTTTTACCACTGGTTCTGACCAGTTTCTTTGATTCCTATCGACTGCTTTGGAAAACGCCTCTGGCGAGTCTCTTCCTTAGCCTGCTCGACACCTATTTGATTTTAGTTTCCACACAGCTTTTGTTTAATGTTTTCCAAAGCGAGGTAAGAAGGCATGAATCTCATGTTTAATTGGACAGAAATTAAAAACCGCGGAAAAGGTCTGACATTCGATGACGTTTTGATCATCCCTGCGCGCTCTGATGTGCGCTCTCGTCGTGACCCACAACTTACTTCTAAATTGACTCGCAATATTTCCATCGAAACTCCGATCGTGAGTGCAAACATGGACATGGTCACAGAATACGACATGGCCTTTGCGATGAATCAATTGGGTGGACTGGGCATTCTTCATCGCTTCCTTTCCATCGAAGGCCAAGCAGCCCAAGCTCGTCGCTTGAAAGAAGCAGGAGTGAAAAACATTTCTGCCAGCGTTGGTGTCGGAGAGGAATTCAAAACGCGCTCGAAAGCATTGGTTGATGCTGGCGTGAACATTATCACGATCGACATCGCTCATGGTCACTCGGTGCAAATGATGGAGACTATGAAATGGCTTAAGGATCACTACCCACAGGTAGAATTGATCGCTGGCAACATGGCCACTCCTGATGCTGCTCGAGATTTGATCGAATCAGGTGCTGACGCTATTAAAGTGGGTATTGGTCCTGGATCTATGTGTACAACTCGCATCATCACTGGTTGTGGAGTTCCACAGCTGACGGCGATCTCATTGTGTGCAGAAATTGCAGCAACCTATGGCGTTCCTGTGATCGCTGATGGTGGTATTCGTAATTCTGGTGACATGGTGAAAGCTTTCGCTGCAGGCGCAAGCACAGTTATGTTAGGCAGCATGCTTTCTGGAACTATTGAAACTCCGGGCGAAATTAAAAATGGCAAGAAACACTATCGTGGAATGGCCTCACGCTCTGCCCAAGATTCTTGGCGCGGTGGCGTTCCAGAAGGTATGGCTCCAGAGGGAGAATCCACTCAAGTTGCCGTCAAAGGTCACGTGAAAGATGTGATTTTTGAAGTCACTGGAGGCATCCGCAGTGGTATGAGTTACATCAATGCCACAAGCATTGCTGAAATTAAAGAGAAAGCCCTCTTTATGGAAATGTCTGCCAATGGTATCTCTGAATCTCGCGCACACGGAGTAAAGAGTTAATAAAAATGGCTGACAAAGATTCTCGATCCCATAACAAAGAAGATGGCAGACCAATAGGCGTCTTCGACTCAGGCATAGGCGGCCTCACAGTTTTGAAAGAGCTCGCCTTGCAATTCCCCCAGGAAAATTTCCTGTATTTAGGGGATACCGCTCGCCTGCCTTATGGATCGAAATCTCCCCATACGATTCGCAAGTACTCGGAACAAAACATCGAGTTCCTGCAAAATCAAAATGTGAAAGCCATCGTGATCGCCTGCAACTCAGCATCGACTCAAGTTCCTGAAAAAGAGTTTGCAGGCCTTCCTGTTTACAACGTTATTGGCCCAGGTTCACAAAGAGCCTTGGAAGTCTCTGAATGTTTGCGTATTGGTATCCTGGGCACCAGAGCCACTATCAATAGCCAAGCCTATACAAAACAAATTCACAGCCTCAACCCCCATGCACAGGTTTTCGATCAAGCCTGTCCATTGTTTGTACCGCTTGCTGAAGAAGGTTGGGATTCCGATCCCGTGACCAATTTGATTGTCTTTAGATACTTAAGCAGCTTGATGCAAAATCACATCGACACATTGATTCTGGGCTGTACGCACTATCCTATTTTAAAAAATTCAATTGCTCGAGTGACAGGATCAGGAATTGCCTTAGTGGATTCAGGTGAAGCCATCGCGGACTGGCTTGAAGAAGACTTCATGGCCGGTCGACTGATGCGTCGATTGGACACAACTCCTCGCAAAGTTGACGTCACAACCACAGATGCTTCCGCTCACTTTACGGATTTGGCTCACCGAATTCTGAAGCCCGTCAAAGCTGACGACTTTAGAGTAGTGAACTTGTAGTTCATATAGAAAAACAGAACCTTTAGTTCATGTAGAGACAGAGCCATTAGTTCATTTCAAAACAAGCCAAACCCTGAGCTTCTCTAGATACAAACTTCCAAGGGAAGTTCCTGCAAATTATAAGTACTGGCCATAGAATAGCCATAGGCCCCCGTATCCAAGACTGCGACAAAATCACCTTCTTGAACCACTGCAAACTTTCGATCCTTCGCAAAGAAATCAGAAGACTCACAAATAGGTCCTACAATATCAAAGGTTCCCTCTTCAGATTTTTTATCCAGAGGTAAAATTGCATGATAGGCTTCATACAAAGAAGGACGAAGCATGTGATTCATCCCTGCATCAACAATCACAAAAGTTTTCTGACTGGTTTTTTTAATATACTGTACTTGCGTCAGCAAAACCCCAGCATGGGCCACCAACCAGCGTCCTGGCTCTGATTGCAAATCACAATTCAGCTCATTCAAAGAATTCAGCGTGATTTCCGCATATTGTTTTAAGATCTCTTCTTCTTTGGCCAAATCGAAACGCTCATAGAAGATTCCCAATCCGCCGCCAAAATCAAAACGCTTCAAAGAGGCAAATTCCTTTTGCAAGGTGATGAAGACCTTCTTAAGTCGTTCAAGGGCCTCTTTATAGCCTTCAAACTCCAACATTTGCGATCCCAGGTGAAGACTAACCCCCACAAGTTCCAAAGAGTTCGCATAGGTCTTCAAGCAACGAATCAAATCCGGAACAAGGGATAACTCCATTCCAAATTTATTATCGCGAAGCCCCGTTGCAATATAGGGGTGAGTTTTAATATCAATATCAGGATTCAAACGAAGAGCGATGGACGCTTTTTTACCCATCTCTTTCGCAATTTGCCCGATGCGCTCCAGCTCGGGAAGACTTTCAACATTGATTTGATAAATATCCAGCTTCAAAGCTTCCGTGATCTCATGACGTGTCTTTCCTACGCCACTATAGACAATATCTGCCGGGGAAAAACCACTCTCGAGGGCCCGTTTGATCTCCCCCAAGGACACCACATCGGCACCAGAGCCTGCATCTTTTAAGCAGCGCAAAACTTCTGGATTTGGGTTCGCTTTTATTGCATAGAAAATACGCACATTCTTCAACGCCTGCGACATCGCAGCATATCGTGCGCGAATGGAATCAAGATCATAAACATAAATGGGCCGCATATAGTTCGCCGTCAGATTTTTTAAATTCTTTTTCTTGGGGCCTAAATGCAGTTCATTATTGATGTATTCCATAAAAACCTCGTAAACTCTACCTCGTCGAAACCCAGGTGATGACATCATCATCCCCGAAGAAGGAACTTTTGTCATGAAAACTTCGATCTTTACTTACACTTCTAAAGGACTTCCTGTTCCTGCCTATGAGTTTAATAACGGTGGACCTGAAATCCTTATTTTAGGCGGCGTTCACGGAGATGAAATTGAAGGAGTTATCGCAGCTCAAGAATTGCTCAAGCACTTCATGACCTCCTTTGATTACAAGATGAACCTCACTTTGGTTCCGCAATTCAACTTAGAGGGCGTCATTTATAAAACCCGCGGCAACGGCAATGGCGTAGACCTCAATCGCAACCTTCCAACTAAGGACTGGTCTCCTGAAGTAAAAACTCCACGCTACCATCCAGGACCAGCAGCCGGCAGTGAAATAGAGAACAAAGGTCTTATGACTTATTTGGAAACAAAAAAACCAAAGCTCGTTCTTTCCTTACACTCTTGGCACCCGGTTCTTAACGTAAATGGCGATTGCTATAAGTTTGCTAATGTCTTAGCCGAACTTACAGGATACAAAATTGACGATGATATCGGCTATCCAACACCGGGCTGCTTAGGCACCTACGCCGGCCTGGAAAGAGACTGCCCCACTTTAACTTATGAAATTCAACGAGGCCAATCTGCGGAAGAAATCATTCGCATCCATGTTCCCGCTATCATGGAAGCCCTCAAGGTTTATAACACTTAGCTCTACTTCGACGATGTCGAAGTGTTTCAGGAGATTTTATGCAAAATGAAGTGAATCAACTTTTCTCAGACGTTCAAGCTGGAAAGCCCGTTTCTGAACTGACCACAAATGATTTGAAACATGTCTTTGAAGTGATTGAAGGCTTGGACTCTGGAAAACTTCGCGTCGCTCAAAAAACTGCCGAAGGTTGGACTACGAATGAATGGATCAAAAAAGCGATCTTACTTTATTTCCGCATTCAACAAATGACGGTGATGGAAGCTGGTGACTTGTCTTTCTTCGATAAAATTCCAGTAAAAAAATGGAGCGAAGAAGATGGCGTGCGCGTTGTGCCTCCTGCCATTGCACGCAAAGGCTGCTTCATTGAACGAGGCGCGATCCTCATGCCTTCTTATGTTAATATCGGCGCCTACGTTGGTAGCGGTACAATGGTCGATACTTGGGCCACTGTGGGATCTTGCGCACAAATCGGAAAGAACGTGCATCTTTCTGGCGGAGTGGGCATTGGTGGAGTTCTAGAGCCAATTCAAGCCTCCCCGGTTATTGTGGAAGATAACGTTTTCATCGGCAGCCGTTGCATCGTCGTTGAAGGCGCCGTGATTGAAGAAGGCGCTGTTCTAGGCGCTGGCGTGACAATCACTGCAAGCACAAAGATCATCGATGTTTCTGAAAACAAGGCCATTGAATATCGTGGCCGCGTCCCTGCAAACTCCGTGGTCATCCCAGGGACTCAAATGAAAAAGTTCCCAGCTGGAGAATACGGAGTCCCTTGCGCTTTGATCATCGGAAAAAGAAAACCAAGCACAGATCTGAAGACTTCTTTAACAGATGCCCTTCGCGACTACCAAGTCAGCGTCTAGCGCCTTCAAAGTTCTGAGGGATATCCCTCAGAACTTCGTTTATTTTTTAAATTATTTCAAAAACTGCGCCATTAGCATGGTGCTAAATGCGGTGATTTGGTGAAGAGCTAAGCTTTTACTGATGCTTCGTTCGGCACGCCATCCAGGCTCAACTGCTGCCGAGCTTCGCTCGGTTCGCGCCGTCGTGGCGCCAGCAGAGGCCGAACTCCGATCAGCAAAATCTTAACTCTTCACCAAATTTTGCAATT
>JACXTT010000098.1_pt1 | contig 128055 bp, 112 predicted proteins | sample 9270951 | NCBI WGS metagenome assembly JACXTT01 (sample SAMN15532306, study PRJNA645909) | rock metagenome | isolation source: weathered quartz diorite | place: Puerto Rico | collected 2017-06-21 | reverse complement strand
AAACGCGCCAAAATTTAGGCGCAAGTGTGCCTCCGACCGTTTTTCACGGCATCGGAAAATTCAAAAAATGAAATTCTAGATTTTGAGGAGCTTTGCTGCGGAGATTCCACGGATTCGGGTGTGAGCTCGTACATCGCAAAGGGCTCTTTAGTGAGAGTTCTAGATTCATGGAGCCAACCATGGTCTGGGTTTAATCTTTACATGCCTTCTCGCACTCAAATGCCTGCGTTCATAGATTTTTTTACATCTAAAAAAGATTTTTCTAATAAGAAGAAAAACAAAAAGCGACTATAATCTTTTTTCCATTGGAGTGATTCGGTAACAATAAGAAATGCACCATTCAGCTACATCTATTTCAAGGGAAAACTTTTGATGGAAACTCGAGAGATGATTGTTGTGCATAATATTTTGTAGCTACATCATTCGGGCTAAAAACTGACCTACGGAATGCATAATTTTAATAATTATAGAATCAGAGTGAAAGCGTACTGTAGCTAGCAGAAACCTTGTCTGCCCCTACCTTTGGAGAAGAACCATCTGGTAAAGCTGCTCAAGAAAGTGGGATTTTGATTAACTTGAACCAAAAGAACGAGAAGGTCTTTAGTTCGTTTAGAGTTAAAAATGGTCGGGGCGATAGGATTCGAACCTACGACCCTCTGGTCCCAAACCAGATGCGCTACCAGACTGCGCTACGCCCCGACGAGCCCAGGAAGTTAATAATTATAGAACCTTTTGTCAAACTACTAGATTCTAACGCAGAACATAAGTATCCTTTTTTTCATCATGGAAAAACTGATCGAATCTCTTCCGAAACCAATTCTCGCATTGTTAGCTATTTTGATTGGTATTGGCGTCTTTATGATGATCAATCCGCCTCACACCGTTTGTGACACTCAAGAGGAAGCCTTGCGTGAGGCTCAAAAGGGCAATCTGTTTCCCACAGAGGTTAAGAAAAATAAAATACCTCCATCGATAGGGCGTGCTAAAGAGGCCTGCCAAATTGGGAACAGTGCGGGCTCTTGCTATGAATATTTCTCTGCTTTAAAGGGGATTGCTAACGAAGTAGGCAAAGCTTCAAGTGAATGCACGGGACAGCTTTACGGCGTGAAGGAAGTCTCTGCCGCGTTAAACGATGGCATTGAGCTGATGGCTCGTTTGGCGTGGGGTGTGAAACCACCTGAACCAGGTTTTGAACGTTTTGGATGGATGCAAGAAGCAGAGGTGGCGACCTTCTGCCGTTTAAAAAGTATTTATATTCGTGCGAATGGCGAGGACGCTTGGAATTCTTTGCGCTTGAAGATCTTTAATAAGCTTCCAGGAGAAGAGTTGCCGATTGCCACAGATCCAGGTGTTGCTGTTGTTGAGCCGAAGAAGGCCACGGCGGTATTATCAGAGTTGGATATTTTCAATCGCAGTATTTTTTCTGCTCGATGTGAAGCCTATTAGTCGAGTGAGTTCGGCGGACCAACCGCCGAACAAATCGCTGTTCTAAATTTTCCGATGTATGAATTTATAAAGAAGCAAGTTCCAAGGACTTCCAAGTGAAGCCTTGCTTTTTCTTTTTCAACCTTCCGAACAAAGAAAAGTTTTTGTCGATTTTATTCTGAATTAAATAACTTAAAGAAGACGGGCTTTGGATTTTCGCTTTGCTGACGGGATGAAGCGACCACTCGCGTGGATTGAGCCCAAATTTTTGAAGTTCAGCGTGAAGTTGGATTTGTAGCATTTCGTGTTTCATAATTTTTCCCCGGTTGGTTGGTGTTCGTTGTCACATGACCCACTGTGCAAGACAGAAACCGGATGGAAGTTCCGCCAGATCGAAACAAATGGTTGCTAAGGTGCCCCTTGTCTTGAGTTGTCCTCAATGCTGGTCTAATTTCTTAGATATGAGACGAAATGCTTTTCTTGGATATTTAATCGCTGAACTCATCGTGATCGTTGTGGTGATGTTTCTTTTTAAATTAATTGAAGATCGTCAGGTCGCGGCAACTATCGCTGGGGTTCTTTTTGTGGGGCTGCCAATCGTTATGATGGCCTTCGAGTACCGCAGGGCGGGAACTGAGGAGATCGTCTGGTATGTCGGGGTTCTGCAGTTTTGGACCTTGTTTGCGCTGCCAATTCTGGGGCTGAGGGTCTTTAATTGGGGAGTTCCTTTTGATCAGCTGTCATTTATTGGAATTCCGGGGCCTGTTTTGCATCAATGGTCGAGTAAAAGCTACATGGCGATGATGCTGGTGACGGCGTGGGCTTGGTGGAGAAGCCCGAGACGAAGGGGCTAAATCTTTATCTAATAGGTTTAAACGAAAAAAAGCCGGTCAATGACCGGCTTTTTCTTTAGCTTCCCCTAGGAAATCCTATATCAGTTCAGATCTTCTTAGATCTCGAAAGGAACTGGAGAAATAGCTTCTGCTCTGCTGAAAGTGTCGTAAGCATCAGTACCAGAAGGTAGCAAAGCTAGGTTACGAGCTTTCTTAACTGCAGCTGCAACACGTTTTTGTTGAGCAACTGAAAGTTTAGAGATTCTAGAAGGAGTGATTTTGCCACCATCGCCGATAAAACGAGTCAAAGATGCTGGATCTTTGTAATCGAATACGTGGTCGCCTGAGAATTCTTGTCTGTATTTGCTGCGAGTAGTTTTTTTCATTCTATCCTCTTTTTGATTTCCTGATGGTTAGCGAGTTATTGTGTGTACAAGAAAAAAAGGTTGCCATCAAGTGTCTTTTTACTTTATATGGTTGTTTCTTGTTTGCGGCGTCCATATTGATTTTGAGGCTAAATCCTTTAACTAGGGGGCTTCAGAGACAGGTCACCCAGACTTGTGTCCAGAACCGGAAGGTTCGTCGTTAAGTATAAAGACGAAGCCAAAAGAACAAGCCAGAGGAGCTTAGAATGAGCAAATGCGAAATTACTGGAAAAGGCCCTGTTGTAAAAAACTTGGTGTCTCACTCCAACATTAAAACTAAATCAACAGCTCAACCAAATGTTCAAAAGAAACGCATATTTAGCCGTGCTTTGAACTCTATGGTTAGATTGTCAATTGCAACTAGCGCACTTCGCGACATGGAGCACATTGGTGGTTTTGACGCTTTCATCCTTAACGCGGATGATTCAAAGCTTTCTAAAAGAGCAATGGCTGTTAAATCTAGAATCAAAAAGAAAATCAGCACTAAGAAGTAAGAGGCTTTCGTATGAAATTGAAAATCAAAAAGGGCGCAACAGTCCAAGTTATTACTGGCTCTGATAAAGGCAAAAAAGGCACTGTTTTGGCTGTAGACGCTGAAAACATGAAAGTCTTGGTTCAAGGTGTGAAAGTACAAACACACTACGATAAAAAAGACGGTCTTTTGAAAAAAGAAGGCTTCATCGACTATTCAAATGTGAAATTGGTTGAAGCGGCTGCTACTAAAGATAAAAAGACTTCTAAAAAAGCAACCAAACAAAAGTCCGCGTAGGCAATATCTTCCTAAGATAAAGTCTAAATTTGGTCTCGAGTTTGATCTCTTCGTTTTAGTCTCTAATATTGCTGTTTAAAATCAAAGTGTGGTTTATGCGCTTGCATAGACCCCAACTTGAAGAGTCTAACAAGCTACTAACTAGTAGCTTAAGACTTAAAGGAGCGGCTTTTGAAACGAGACCAAATCTCTGCAGATAAAAATAGAAAAGCACTGTTCGCGACAGCGATAACAGTGCTTTTTTTTTCGTCTTTGGCTTCAGCTGAAATCGGCGATTCCTTGGTGCTATGCAAGCACAATAAAACAGTTCGCACATTGAGAATTGAAACCTTATCGGATCAACGCTGCAAAGCGGTTTATACGAAGGTGGGAGTTGATCAAACGATCGGCTCTAGTCAGAATCGTACTTCGTGTGAGGAATACATCGCTGGCGTAAGAAAAACGTTGGAAGATGCGAAGTGGAGTTGCCGCGAGGTTAAAGAAGCTCGCACCTCCATGATTAGTCCCGAGACAGAATAGCCTGTCCTCGGGGAGGGAGCTTTTATGAATGCCGAGTTGGTCGTTGCTGCAGCACAAATGACTTCAATTGATGATGTCGACACCAACTTGATGCAGATGGAGGCTCTGTTAGAAGATATTTTTAAATCTTCTGAAAAGACCCAAGAAAAAATCAGACTTGTTGGTTTTCCTGAAAATTGCCTCTACATGAGAATCGTAGAGGGTGAGAAAATCCAAGGGTTCTCTCTTTCACATTACGCCTTTGTGCGACTTTCTGAACAAGCAAAAAAATATGATACCTACCTTCACTTGGGCTCTGTGCCTTTATATGTTGATGGACATCTCTACAACTCTTCTATTTTGATTTCTCCGCAAGGGGAAGTCACTCCAACTTATCAGAAAATGCATTTATTCGATATCCAACTTGAAGGGCAAAAGGCGATTCGTGAGTCTGATGTTTTTCGTCATGGTCAAAAGCCCAGTATCATCGAAGTGGATGGCTGGCGCATAGGCGAGACGATTTGTTATGACGTGCGGTTTGCAGAGTTGTTTTCGCAGTATGCTCGTAAAGAAGTTGATTTAATTTTGGTCCCGGCGGCGTTTCTTGTGAAAACTGGAGAGGCTCATTGGGAGGTTTTATTACGAGCCCGTGCGATTGAGAGTCAGTCTTATTTGATGGCCAGCGCGCAGGGTGGTACTCATCAAAATGCCAGTGGCGGCGTTCGTGAAACCCACGGCCATACTTTGATCATCGACCCTTGGGGAGCTGTGGTTGGGCAGGTAAATAAGAGATCTGTCGGATATACGGTGGCCAAGCTTTCCCGTGAGCGCATTGACAGCGTTCGTCGTCAAATCCCGATGAAGTTTCACCGTCGTCTTCCAGTTGCCTAAAAGCTAAAATTTCTGCACTATTTCAATGACACATTCTCATTTGGTTTTTATATTCCCGCTCGTATTGCGAGGACGGAGATTTTTATGATCCGAATTTTCTTAGTTTTACTTGTGCTATCCTTTTCTGGAATTGCGGCTTTCGCGGCAGAGGAAGTTCCGGCGGGCAGTCAGTATGATGAGGCCAAGGAAGCTGAAATTGCCAAAGCAGCAAAAAAACGTGAGTACCCAGGTGGTCGTGACGAGGGCGATTTGAAAGTTCAAAGCCAGATCACAACTCCGGTAAGAAAACTGGCTCCGCAGGCTGAAGTTAAAAACGAAGAACCCGCTGAAGAATAGTTTTTCGAGATTGATTTCGAGATTGAACTGAAGAGTTCGAAAATGCTCGCAGAAGCTAAATATTTCCAACTGCGGTTTGGTATTAGTTAAAGTTTTATTAGAAAAAGTTAGTTAGTAGGAGAATCACTCAATGTCTTATGATCAACTTCCTGAAGGTGTAACTCGTGAAACGATGGACGTTGATGTCCTTATCGTTGGTGGTGGGTCTGCAGGTCTTTCTTGTGCCCTTCATTTGCAAAATCAAATTCAAAAACATAACGAAGATGTCGCTTCAGGTAAAAAACAAGGCGAACAAATTCCTGAGCAAATGATCGTTGTACTTGAAAAAGCTTCTGAAGTTGGCGCGCACAGTTTGTCTGGCGCAGTTTTGAATCCGACGGCTTTACGTGAGTTGGTTCCGAACTTCAAAGACGAGGGCGCTCCTCTTGATACTGAAGTTAAAAAAGATGCCGTTTACTATCTAGGTTCTGATTTCTCTTTCAAACTTCCTGTGACTCCGCCTCCTTTTCACAATGAAGGCAACTACATCACTTCAATCAGCAAATTGAATCGTTGGTTGGCGACGAAGTGTGAAGAAAAAGGCATTAATATCTTCCCCGGCTTTGCCGCCGTGGAAGCTTTGTATGAAGGAAATAAAATCGTCGGTGTTCGCACGGGCGATAAAGGTCGTGATAAAAACGGCAATCCTAAAGCTAATTTTGAGCCCGGTTTAATTCTTAAATCTAAAGTAACTATTTTTGCGGAAGGAACTCGTGGTTCTTTGTTCAAAAAAGTTTCTGACAAGTTGAATCTTCGCGCTGGCAAAAATAAAGAAGTTTTTGAAGAAGGCGTGAAAGAAATTATTCAAATGCCACAGGGAACTGTAGAGGCGGGACAAGTTATCCATACAATGGGTTTCCCACTTTCTAAATCCATTGGTGGTACTTTCATCTACACAATTCCAGGGGATAAAATCATCTTGGGCCTTGTGGCTTACCTCGATACAGAAGATCCTCTTTTGGATCCACACCGTGAATTGCAAAAATTGAAAACTCATCCATTCCTACAAAGCATGCTTAAAGGCGGAAGAGTTATCGCTTACGGTGGTAAGACTTTGCCTGCGGGTGGTTGGTATTCTATGCCGAAGCTTTACGGCGATGGCTTTATGGTTTGTGGTGACTCTGCCAGCATGGTCGATGTTCAGAAGCTTAAAGGTATTCACTTGGCTATGAAGTCAGGTATGCAAGCTGCTGACACAATCATGGATGGTTTGACGAAGGGTGCTGAGTTCACTGAAGACATCACGAAGGGTTATGAAACTCGTGTTCATGGCAGCTACGTGAAGAATGAGCTCTATAAAGTTCGTAACTTCCATCAGGCTTTGAGTAAAGGCATTGTGGCTTCTATGCCGATGCTAGCTCTTCAAGAAATTACGGGTGGCCGTGGTCTTCAAGATCCTATGCCGATCAATCACGGGGATGCGGAGACGACTGAGAAAGTGGTCGACGTTTGGGGACCGAATGGTTTTGATGAGCAATTGAGCTCTCTTCCTAAGCCCGATGGTCAGCTTTTCTTTGATAAGCTTTCCAGTGTTTATTTGACGGGCACTATGCATGACGAGGATTCTCCGAACCATTTGATCTTAAAAGATGGGGATATCTGCCGTAGCGTATGTGAGCCTAATTACAAATCACCGTGTAATCACTTCTGTCCTGCCTCTGTATACGAAATGGTGCCGTCTACGAAGGAGCCAGGTAAGAAAGACCTACAAATCAACTATACGAACTGTATTCACTGTAAGACTTGTGATATTAAGTGCCCATTCGAAAATATTGAATGGACAGTCCCTGAAGGGGGCGGTGGTCCTCAATATCGCGAAGTTTAAGAGAAAGTCCTGCGACTGGGATGGGGCTTTCTTCAACAAGAAAGGAAAGCCCCAATGCCTGAATTTTTCGCCTCTACTGCCAAAGGCCTCGTAGATCCCCTCGAAACAGAATTAAAAGAACTTGGACTGAAGGTCGTTGAAAAGACCCAAGGTGGAGTATATTTCGAATCGAACTGGGAAGGCTGTTACAAAGCAAATCTTCATTCTCGATTGGCAAGCCGTATCTTGAAACCGATTTTAGATTTCACGGCTTACCAACCTGAAGAATTATATAACCAAATTCTTCGTCATGATTTCACTAAATATATTAAACCAACTCAAACGATCTCTATCGATGTGACGATTCGTGATTCTATGATGCGCGATCAGCGTTTCGTAGCAATGAAGATCAAAGACGCTATCGTGGATCAGTTCCGCGATAAATTTGGCGTTCGTCCTGACGTGGACAACGATCAACCTGCATTGCGCATCCATGTTCGCGCGGTTAAAAATCAATTCAACGTTGCCATTGATACAACGGGGGATTCTTTGTTCATGCGTGGTTATCGCAGAGAAACAGGGGAAGCTCCATTGAAGGAAAATTTGGCAGCGGGCTTGATCAAACTTTCTGAGTGGGATGGCCAGTCGCCGATCATCGACTTCATGTGTGGTTCTGGAACTTTCTTGATTGAAGCAGCGATGATGGCGATGAATGTTGCCCCTGGTATTCACCGCAAGCGTTTTGGATTTATGAGCTGGTTGAGTTATGAGCAAGACACTTGGGACAACCTCGTGCAAGAGGCGATGGATGCTGAAAAAGAAGAATTGCCGTTTTTGTTTTATGGCTATGACATCGACAACCGTGTTTTGAAAAGCGCCAAAGACAATGCGAAACGTGCGGGTGTGGATCAAGTGATTGAGTTTAAGAAAGAATCTGTTGCGACGGTGGAACCACCTGTTGAAAAAGGTTTGATCGTAATCAATCCTCCTTACGGTGCACGTATTGGTGATGAAGACAATCTTCGCGACGTTTACCGCGATTTGGGCTTTACATTGAAGCACAGATTTAAAGGTTGGGACGCTTGGGTTCTTTCTGGAAACAAAGAATTGATTGCGGACTTAAAATTGAAATCTACTCGCAAACATTTTGTATTCAATGGCAACATTGAGTGCCGTTTCTTGAAGTATTCGATGTTCTAAAGTTCAGACTGCTCTGACTTGGTCAGAGCAGTGTTCATTGTCCGGGGGGGGGATGGAATGAAAAAGTATATTTTTATTTTGGCTTTGTTGCCTTGTATGAGCTGGGCTAATGCGAAGCAAGTCACTTCTTACCAAACAGCGTCTTGCACGCTTTCTAAGGGTGATAAGACCCTTCAGGAGCAGAAGGACATCAAGCTTTTGACCTTGTCGATTGAAGATCACTTGGGACGTTTTACTCAAGTTGTATGGAACGATGGAGATACTTCGATTCAGTATCAATTCTTGATTGAGGACGATGTGTCTTCAAAGACCTTGGATGCCTTTGTTGTTCTTCAAAATTTCAAGGTGAATGACAAGGAAATCTCCTCAGAGTTTGCGGCTAAGGATGTGAACTCAGTGAATATCTTTGATGGAACTTATAAGGTTTCTTGCACTCTTCCTCATGAATAAGAAAAAACCCTCTGGAAAGAGGTTTTTTTTGTTTTCAGCCTTTTTAGGCTTCAAGCTCTGTCAAATTAAAGAACTGAAGAGTCATATAGTAAATGGAATCTCGATCTATTTCTGTATTAGCGTCGGCCAGAAGTTCGCGGCGGAACTGGCGGATTTTTTCGAGCACCTTTTTGCTGTTTTCTTTTTTAACGGGGATAAGCAAAGCTGACATGTCCCATTGGTGTTTTCCTGCGGCGTCGATTTTGTTGCGCCCTTTGCTTGAGAGCTGATCATAATAATTGTGAGCGGCTTTAAAGTCAGAGCGGAACACAGTGGCCCGACTGTCAGAGAGAACTTCCCAGTGATCCTCTTTGTAAGAGATCATACGAACTTTCTCAAGACGTTCGAGGGCTTTTTCGACCTCATCGCTTTTTAAACCAAATTGCTTGTTTGATCTGTGTTCCATAATATTTGTGAACAATTATTTAATATGTGAGCCAAGTCACTGCAAAAGTGAGCAAGATTGTTCCATTTGCTGGGTCGGTATGTTCCATAAGACCTTTGCTGATAAAGGCTTTTAGGATCTTGGTCGAGTTTTTTGCGGAAGTCGTCCTGGTAGGGTCATTCAGTTGGTGGTTCTAAATGCCAGTTCTGACGAGTATTTGGGGAATTTCATATAGAAAATATGAGGGGCCCCGATAAGTCCATTGATGAAACATCTTTGTCTGCTCATTATGTTATTTTCTATTTTAGGGCTTCTGGGAACAGAGGTTGGGGCGGGCACAATCAATACAACTGCATATGATGCTTTTGTGGCGCAGATGCAGGCAACTTCAGCCAATTATGCAGCCGCGCAGGCAGCTCAGTTGAAAGCCGTTCAAGAGCAACAATCTAAGGCGCAGATTCTACAGTTGTTGGTTCAGTCTTGTCCTTTCTTTCATAAACAAAGTTCTCAACCCATGCCTGGGCCTGAGAAAAAAATAAAAAAGACAGCTCGTACAGTAACTGACGCTGCCTTTGAAGCCCGAGAAGAAGAGGGCTTTGTCTATGAGAAAGATTTGGATCAGAATATTTCTAAAGCAGTCGGTAAGGACGCGAGTGCGACCTTTGCGGAAGGCTGTGATCACTTTATGAATAAAGACGGGAAGATGGGACCTTGGGGGTCTTGGGCTTTTCAATTGATTAAGGACAAGCCGAAATCTTTTGGTGCGAACATTCCCGATGACATTACGAAGTGGTGTCCTAATTATCCCAACATGAGTAAAGGACAACGTGATCTGTTTTGGGTCTGGACGATGATGGCGATGTCCTCTTCGGAATCCAGCTGCAAACCTAAGAATGACAATCCCAATGCGCCGAATGGAACTGCGGTGGGCTTGTTTCAATTGGAGTCGCGTGTTTGTCCGAAGGCCTCTGATTTGCACAACCCAAATCAGAACATCACTTGCGCCGTTGATTTACTTGCCAGTGAATTGGATAGTCGAGACAACTTGATGACGCCGACTTCGAAGGGTTCTAAGGGGACTTATTGGGGACCTTTAAGAAGTGATGATTATAATAAAAAAAGAGGCGGAGATATCAAAGGGGCGCAAAAGACTCGGGCCCTGATGAAGGAATACCGTTATTGCAAAGGGAATGCAGATGCTTCGAGTGGAGTGGCTGCGAAAGATGGCAACTCAGATAAGGCCAACAAGAAAGACAAATCTGACAAGTCAGATGCAAATGATAAAACAGATGAGGTCGCAGGGGATTCAGGTAAGCCTGATAAAAAAGAATCTGCAGATAGCAAAAGAAGTCCTGCGAAGTCAGAGTCTAAAAAGATGAAACCAAAAAAGATTGAGTTACCGAAAACATACTCTATCTAAATAAAAAACCCGCTCGTTGAAGCGGGTTTTTTATTATTTGATATCGATTATAGATCTTAGAAAGGCTTGTTGATCGCAAGAACTGCCGCTGTTGTACCAAGAACAAGCAACAAGATGGCGATGGGCCAGCCGATATAGCCTTTTCTTTTTACGATTGAGATTCCAGCACCCATCAAAACCCAGATGATGATTTTACCGATGACCCAACCAGGCATATTTGCCATGATGCCCATCTTTGCTAGCATGCCGAAGCCGCCAACTAGAAGGAACAAAAGGCCCATGCCATGTGTTGCAAAGCTCATAGCGCGAGCTTGTGGTTTTAGAGCGACTCCAGAGTACGAAGCAACCAAAAGGCCTCCGAATCCGAAGAACAAACAGATAAGGCCTGCCATGTGAAGGATTTTGTAAAATTCGAAAGTCATTGTAATCTCCTACTCTTCTTTGAGGCCCAGATGTTTGATGATGCGGGCGATTTCTTTTCTCATACGTGGCAAGTTGCCATTTCCAAATGATGCAAGTGTCTTCATGTTGTCACGAAGAGGTTCAACGGGATATCCCGCATAGGCGCCGGGGTTTAGGATGTCATTAGAGACACCGCTTTTTCCACCGACCATGACCTTGTCGACAATTGTCACGTGGTCAGAGACAACGGTGTCGCCTCCGAACATACAGTGGCTACCAACTTTGCTGGAGCCCGCAATTTTAAATCCTGCGGCCATGACGTTGTGTTCTCCGATGACGACATTGTGGGCTACGTGACAGAAGTTATCCATCTTTGTGCCGTTGCCGATGCGAGTTTCTGTGAGGGCTGCGCGGTCGACGGCGCAGTTGGCTCCGATTTCAACCCAGTCTCCGATGACCACTTTACCGATTTGTGGGATTTTTTTATGCACGCCTTCACGAGTGGGTGCAAACGAGAATCCGTCGGCGCCAATGGTCGTATGGGGGTGGATTTCGCAGTGAGATCCAATTTCGCAAGATGTCCCCACGTAGACTTGTGGATGGATCAGGGTGTGATCGCCAACGGTCGCGAAAGACTCAACCACGGCATGGGCTGCGATGGTGGCATAGTCACCAATGCGGACTTGCTCGCCGATCACGGCAAAGGGGCCTACATAAACATTTTGCCCAAGGTGAGCCGTGGGGTGAATGCAAGCTGTGGGATGGATTTTCTCTGTCTGATTGAAGCGATTCATCTTGCCATCAAAGAGCGGCAGAATGGCGGCCATTGCTAGCTGTACGCTGCCGGTTTGAAAGAAGGTGGTTCCGCTGTCCTCAGGAAGACTGACGGATTTATGTGCGACCACGATGGGCGCCTGGGCCTTAAGGGCCGCTTCAAGTTGCTCCGCCTTCGAGACGAAAACAAGAACGTCTTTGTCTGCGAGTTCCGGTGGAAGAACTTTTTTTGCTATGGATTGAAGAGAGCCGGATATATAGGTTAGATCCGACGAGTGAAGATCTTTAATTACTTCTGCTGTTATCATAGTGATGCCTCGCGCTAACACTTTCCCATTATTTTTTTGCTGTCAAGACACTGTGTAATAGGTTAGATCTGGTTTATAAACACTTTTCGATCATTTCTCACCTTATTAGGAAGAGAGGAATTGAGATGGCTAAGAAAGCTCCTAAAAAGGAAGCACCTGCGGCAAAAGCAAAAAAAGTAGCAGCAAAGCCTGCTGCGAAAGCTGTTGCAAAACCGGCGGCTAAGGCTGCCCCTAAAGCGGCGGCGAAGCCTGCACCAAAAGCTGCAGCGAAGCCTGTTGCCAAACCTGCTGCGAAGTCTGTAAAGCCAGCTCCCAAGGCTGCGCCTAAAGAAGTCGTTAAACCAGCGAAGGCTGTGGCGGCAAAACCTGTAGCCAAGCCTGCAGCTAAAGCGGCTCCGGTAAAGGCACCTAAAGAAGTAAAACCAGTCAACGAAGTCAAAGCTGTGAAACCCGCTCCAGAAGTGGAAGAGGAAGTTGCAGCCGAAGAAGTTTCTGAGAAAAAAGCGGCTTCTGGCAAAAAAGAGAAAAAAGAAAAGAAGGCGACTAAAGCTGAAAAAGCTTTGAATGAAGAGCAAGCCAAATGGACAGATCTTCATGAGAAGTATAAAGCGATGAAAGCTCAGCCTTATAATATTGGTTCTCAATATGAAGCGAAAACCGCAATTGATCACAAGATCTTTGGATGGGGATTTATCCTTTCCAATGAATATGATCGACTTGAGGTCCTTTTTGAAGACGGCAAACGCATGCTGATCAGCAATAGGAAGTTGTCATAGGGCAGAATTCTATTGCAAGGTCCATCAAACTGACCTAGAAATTTACCTACATGGCAAAAGACGATTTAGTACAAATTGACGGAAAAGTGATCGACGCCCTAGCTGGGGGTCTTTATAAGATCGAACTCGAAAATAAAGCGATCATCAACGCAAAGCTTTGCGGAAAAATGAGACGCTTTAATATTCGTGTGGTTGTGGGCGACCGTGTGAGCGTAGGGGTTTCTCCTTACGACCCAACTCATGGTCTGATCATGTTCCGTCACAAATAAAGATTTAAAACTCCAATTATTCCAATAAATCTAGAGGTTCTATGGATCAGGCTCTTCAGAGTTATTTGGCTCGTATTGTCCCTACAGTTTCTGCAAGTTCTGCACAAGCAGTTATTGAACTTGCTGCTGAGGGCGCGACAGTCCCTTTCATCGCTCGTTACCGTAAAGAGAAAACAGGCAATTTGGACGAAGTTCAAATTCGCAATGTTATCGAGGGTCACGAAACTTTCAACGAAATCGTAAAGCGTAAAGCTTTCTTGATCAAAGAGATCGGGGAGCAGAACAATCTTACGGCCGACGTCCAAAAGCGTATTGAGCTTTCTTGGGACTTGGGTGAGTTGGAAGAAATCTACAAACCATTCAAAAAGAAAAAGAAAACCAAAGCTACCATCGCTCGCGAAGCTGGCTTGGAACCTTTGGCTTCTTGGATTTGGGAGATGGGCCACGGTTTGATCAAAGACGATCAAACAATGGAGATGAAGGCGAAAAACTTCCTCAACCCAACTGCCAAAATCGTAACTTACGAAGAAGCGCTTAAAGGCGCGCAAGACATCTTGGTAGAGAAAATCGCCAACGACGTTGAACTTCGTGCGATGGTTGCTAAGAACTACAACGAAAAAGGTCGCGTAGTTTCTAAAGCAGCTAAAGGTTACAAACCAAACTCTAAGTTCGAAATGTACAAAGAGTTTGAAGAGCCGGTTAAAAATCTTCTCGATTCAAAAAACAATCATCGCTATTTAGCAATGAGACGTGGTTGGACTGAGGAAGAATTGGCTATCGATGTAAAAGCTGATGACGAAGACAATTTGAAGTCTTACGAGAAATTCGCAACAACAACTCCTGATAATGCTATCGGTGAGTACTTGAAGCAATCAGCTCGCTTGGCTTTGAACGTTTACGTTCTTCCTTCTATCGTGAATGAAGTTCACCGCGTTCTTAAAGAAAAAGCGGACATGGATGCGATCACAGTATTCGCTGAAAACGTTCGTAAACTTTTGTTGGGTTCTCCATACGGTTCAAAATGCGTATTGGGCGTGGATCCTGGTTTGAGAACAGGTTGTAAAGTGGCTTTGATTGATAAATCAGGCGCTTTCATTTCGCACACAGTTCTTTACACTTTGGGTGACGATGCTGACCGTAAGGCAAAAGTATTGTTCAACGAAGTTCTAAAACAAATTCAAATTGAAGCGATCGCTGTCGGTAACGGTACTGCGGGTCGTGAGACTGAGACTTTCTTGCGTAAAGTTTTGAAGGATCTTGGCAAAAATATTCCGGTTGTGATGGTTTCTGAATCAGGTGCCTCTGTGTACTCTGCTTCTGATATCGCTCGTGAAGAGTTTCCAGATCTTGATTTGACGGTTAAAGGTGCGATCTCTATCGCGCGTCGTTTGCAAGATCCTTTGGCGGAACTTGTGAAGGTGGATCCTAAGTCTATCGGCGTGGGTCAATACCAACATGACGTGAATCAATCGCAATTGAAAAAATCATTGGAAGCAGTTGTTGAGTCTTGCGTGAATAACGTGGGTGTCGACGTGAATACGGCTTCTGCAGCGTTGCTTTCTCATGTTGCGGGCATTGGTCCGGCATTGGCGAAAGGTATCGTTGAAGCGCGTAAGAAAACTTTGTTCACAGATCGTTCTGAGCTTTTGAAAGTTCCGAAGTTTTCCGCAAAGGTTTTCGAACAAGCTGCGGGTTTCTTAAGAATTCCTTCTAGCAAACAAGTTTTGGATTCTACAGGGATCCATCCAGAGCGTTATCAAGCTGTGGCTGACATGGCAAAAGACCTTGGTGTTTCTTTGTCTGATGTTATCGGTGAAGGTGCGAAGAAGCTTGTTGCGCAAAGAACGAAATGGGCAAAACTTGTCGGTGAATTTACCTTTGACGACATCGTTAAAGAGCTAGAGAAACCGGGTCGCGATCCGCGTGATCCATTTAAAGTTTTCCAGTTCCGCGATGATATTATGGAAGTGAAAGACCTTACTGAAGGTATGATCTGCCCAGGTATCGTAACTAACGTAACGAATTTCGGTGCGTTTGTTGATATCGGTGTTCACCAAGATGGTTTGGTGCATATTTCGGCGTTGTCGCATAAATTCGTTGATGATCCTCGTAAGGTTGTGAACCCTGGTGATCATGTGACGGTTAAAGTTTTGAAAGTTGATGCTGTTAAGAATCAGATTTCATTAACTATGAAAATGGACGATGCTCCTGAAGCGTCAGCGCCTCGTGGTGAAAGACGTCCAGAACAACGTTCTGAGCAAAAGGGTGGTTACAGACCTGGTGGACCACGAAATCCTCCGGGACATGGACACGTTCCTGCTGGTGGTGCAAGACCGCAAGCAGGGGCTCCTCCTGCGAAGCCAGCAAATCCGTTCAACAATCCGTTCGCGGCTTTGATGAACACGCCGACGAAAAAGTAGGCGCTGGTCTATCTCTACTCCGATTCTGTCGGAGTAGAGTGTGTAGTGCGTGAGTTGAATATTGTTAAACTGCTCCAGCGATAGTTGGAGTGCTAAACTTAGGGGAATTAAAATGGCTGCAAAAGGTAAATCTAAAAAAGGTATCCGTCACAGAATGAAAAGAATCGCTAAGAAAAAGCGTATGTACAAAGCGAAAGTTCGCAAGTAGTTCTGAAAAGCCCCGAGAGATCGGGGCTTTTTTTTGCCTTAAATTTTCGCTAGGGCTGTTTTAAGATCTTGAATAATGTCTTGAGCGTTCTCAAGGCCAAGACTGAGGCGAATGGCTCGAGGATCGATGCCGGACTCTTCACGTTTATCATTCGGGATCGCTGAGTGAGTCATGTACCCCGGTACCTCAATAAGTGTTTTAGTAAGTCCTAGGCTGACAGCCAAGGTGATGGCGTAGGAATTCTTCGCAATATCATCGACAAACTTTTCGCACTTTTTCATATTCCCTTTGAGCTGAAACGAAATCATCGTGCCGGGGGCAAATTTTCCCTCAGGAGATTTTAAATATTTTTTTGCATCTTTGAATTGTGAGTGGCTTTTTAATCCTGGGTAAATGACACGTTCTACTTTGGGGTGCTTTTCTAGAAACTGTGCGATTTTCAAAGCGGAGTCTTGCTGTTGCTCGAAGCGAATGGCTTGGGTTGAGATGCCATAGACTAAAATATGCCAAGCAGAATAAGGATGGATGATAGCGCCGAAGTCTTTGCGGGCTACGCGCAGAATGCTTTCATGCTCTTTAGGGGCGATGACTGCTCCACCCATTTCCGTTCCGAAGCCAGAGATATTTTTTGTTAAACTTTGAATGACAAAATCAATGTTCCATTCGATGGGACGAAGGGCCCACGGCGTGGCAAACGTATTGTCGACAACTGTGTAGATTTGGTTGTCTTTTTTGCGACCTTTATTGGCGTCTTTGACAAGCTTGGCAATTTTCTCAAGGTCGGCAATTTCTAGAATAGGGTTGGAGACGGATTCAAAATACACCACTCGTGTTGCCGGATCTTGAAGTTCTTTTTCAAGCGCTTGGAAGTTATTCACGTCAATTAATGAATGTTGAATATTAAATCGCGGAAGCCAGTTGGTGATGAGGCTGTATGTGCATCCATAGAGTGTTTTGTGAGCGACAACTTTTTGATCGCTCTTAAGTAGAGACATCAAAGTGGAGGCGATGGCACCCATGCCACTGCCAAAGGTCACTGCGCATTCGCCTTTTTCAAGAACGGCCAGCTGATCCTCAAGCATCTTGGTTGTGGGTTCTTCAAGACGATCATAGATCCATATTGGTTTTTCAGATTTATTTTGTGCTCCAAATGTACTGAAGCCTTCAGCGCCACGTTGTAGGGAGTCCAGACGGAAAGTGGTGGAGGCCGTCATTGGTGGAATCAAATGATGAGAGAACTCCCAGGACTGCGATAGAGCTTCGCCGTGGATCGCTTTAGTTCTTAGTGAACGCGATGACTTTGGCGTAGGTTTGGGCTGCGGTGAGTTTTTTTTCTTTGTCATTTGAGGACTCCTCTATTTTTTGTCAAATAAAATAGAGCACATATTCTAGGGCGAGAAAAGGGAAATGCCCTTCGGAACAGCGCGCGCGAAGGATTGCGTCGCGGAATTTGCTTAGAACTTGGTGCTGAGGCTTTCAGAAAATTAATTGTACTCGGGGGACATTTCGAAATTTGATGAAAGCTGCAGTTGAGGAAAGGATCTTGTCATGAAGTTTATGCTTTTGGTGGCAGTTCTTTTGTTCGCAAATCAGAGCTTTGCCCATGAGTTGCAACTTCTTTTCTATCGGGCTCCGAAACCTTTGGACTGGAGTACTCCTGGCAGTTTGGTCCGCAGCACTTTTCATAACACTTTCTTTAAAATTGGCCAGGAAGAGGGGGATCACTATCGCTACGATATTTATCCCCACTCGATTTCCCATGTAAATATTCGACTTCAGTGCGGGACTGAGCCGTTAGTTTATCGTGGAATGACATCGGATCGCAGCACGGCTTCTTATGCTTGGGATCTGTTAGTGCGGGGACGCTCTTTGGAAACATTTTTAATTGATGTGAAAGGGCGGTTTTATAGGAACGAAGAAGTTCTTAAATGGCTTCCTGTTTTAGAGGCTCAAGGGTATGTGCGACGTTTGAAAATCAAGTTGAATCAAGAGCAATGTTATCGCGTTAAAAACTATTTGCGACAATATGAAGAGACGCAGCTGCACAAGGTTTACGGAAGTTTACGGGCAGACCCACAATGGGGTCAGGGTGCGGGGTGTGCAGCATTTGCGGTGAGCTTTTTAAAAGTACTTAATATTTTCCCAGATGATTTGGCAAAGCATTGGCAGCGAGAGCTGAAGGTTCCTTTGCGATTGCTATCATCGCAAACCAGAAAAAGTGAAGTGGGATTTTGGGGATACCTGCGCGGAAAAGATGCCTCTTGGGCACGTCCCGGTGAGCCCGCGATCACTGTGAAGTTCTATGATCCTGAGTTGATGTATCATTGGGTGGGGACCCGAAAGCAAGTTGTCTGGGATGTCAGTGATCATGTGGTGCCAAAGGGATCCTGGTTTCGCATGCCGCTGTCCCAAATTAAAAAAAATCAAGTTTATCGAGCATCCAGACTGAATGATCTTTTGAGCGAAAAGGAACTACGCGATCCCTTTTATTTTGAATGTCGGACCTGGGGATATTGTATGTAGGGAAAGGTAAAAAGCCCCGAGGGGGATCGGGGCTTCTTGTTGGAACATCAATGGAAATAATTAACTTCCATTGATAGCGACAGTTCTGTGTCTTTAAAGTTAATAAAGGTAACAGCTCTACCGCTTTTGTTTTGTTATTTAATCCAAGTAATTTTTGAGGCCATTTTTTCCATAACTTTTGATGTGACCCAATAAGAACCCTGTTCTTTTTCGCAGATTATCCCGGGTAGATAATCGCAAGATGTGCCCCACGAATTTCTAACAAGGTAATAGCATTGGTTGGCGATTTTCTTTCTCGCAACGATAGTAGAGGCATGGCCGGCGCCGAATATTCCTCCCGCGGATGTGACATTTGAAGCGTCGTATTCAAGACCCACTAATCGATTTGCTTCCAGGGCCTGGTTAATGGCAATTATAATTGGCGAACTGTCTGGATATTTATTGTGATTGAGAACGGTTTTGTAAGCAGTTCCGTAGTTAATTTTTTGATCTTTTAAAGAAATAGAATTGTATCTGCAGCTAGAATTTAAAAAATAAAAGAGTGTGCTTTCTAAGGTCACTTTTGGGTTTGCTAGAAGATATTTCTTCACGGCTTCAGGATGCACCCCGGGAATAAAAGATTCTAAAAGACTATCGAGAGTTCCTTTGCAGATAACATCCTCGCAAGAATGAGCTCGGTAAGATTGCATGCGGGAGATCAAACGGTTGATGCCACTAAGCATATAGCCAGTTGTGCTATACCAGGCTTTTCTTAAGCCCTGGGAAGGAAGATCTTTTTCGCGACACACATATCCCAAGGAATTCATATCTTTCAATGCAGATACGATGTCGCCACCTTCTGGGATTTTTTGGTCACTGATAAAGAGGCGACCAAACTTTCCTAAGAAATTCACTTGGCTTGAGTAGTAGCTGGAAGTGTGAAGTGCTGAAACAGGAGTTCCCACAGCTTGACTCAGAAGATCCGTAGCGGCCCAGCCGAAACACCAGCCAATATCGCCTTGATTTGATGGTGTTGTCATGAAGGCTTTAACATCGGCAGGTAAGGACTCGCGCACGTCAACGGCAGAGCAATCTTCTACTGCAAAGGCAAAAGAGTGGCTTAAGATAATAAGCGCAGTGGCCATGAAGAGGTGTAATTTCATAGAAACTCCAAAGTATACGTTCAACATTTTCTTAGTACTTTGATTCCATCGCTGCACAAAGCAACGCCTGTGCCACGTAGGAGATTTGATAAAGACTCAGTCTTTTGTGGTTTATATGCAGTTGGCGAGCTGGTCGAGGGGATCATGTCTAGCTTGTCGACAGTTGGGGCGGCAAAAGTTGTCGGGATCAATCCATGATACCCATGGATTAAATATAGGACCTTTGCCGATTTTCATTGGGGGCTAATGGCGCCTAGGCTATGCTTTTTCGATAGGGAGGTCCCATGATTATTCAACCTCAAATTCTTACAAAGGCGCTGGATGCCGCCTTGTCTACTGGGGCAGATTTCGCAGATATTTTCGTTGAAGATACTTACTCTTCAAATTTAACGGTTCTTAACTCAAAAGCTGATCAAGCCATCGTCGGTCAACTTTATGGCGCGGGTATTCGCTTGTTTTTTGGTCACGAGATTGTGTATGTGACGACAAATGACTTGTCAGAAGCAGGCTTGGTCAAGGCCGCATTGAATGCGGCACAAAGTCGCGGTTCTGGTGATGCAAAAAAATCAATGCCTCTTATGCAGGTGCCTTTTGATTCAATCCATACTTTTGGTGAGAAACCTTGGGAGATGAATCGCGATAAAAAGTTTCAGTGGTTGAACTCCATCGATCAGCATGCTCGTCGTCGCAATTCTTCGGTGACTCAAGTGGAGGCGGGACTTAATGAGAAATTTCAGCGTGTGCAGATTGCGAACTCGCGCGGCGTGATGGCCTATGATGAGCGTGCGTATTCTCGCATTCGTCTTGAAACTTTTGTGGAACACATGGGCGTGAAGGAAAGTTCTGCGGATAACGAAGGTCACATGGGAACGTCTGATCTTTTTGATCGTGTTGATTTGCAGAAATTCACTCATGAGAATGTCGACCGTGCGATGCGATTGACCACGGCACAATATGCTCCAGCGGGTGAGATGCCTGTGGTGATTGATAACTCCTTTGGCGGAGTTATTTTCCATGAGGCTTGTGGGCATGGCCTAGAGACAACGAGCGTGGCTAAAGGTGCTTCTGTGTTTGCCGGAAAACTAGGACAGAAGATTGCCAATGAGTGTGTGAATGCCATTGACGATGGAACGATTGAAAATGGTTGGGGCTCTTTGAATGTCGATGATGAGGGTAATAAAACAAAGCGTACGACCTTGATTGAAAATGGCGTTTTGAAATCTTATATCGTGGATGAAATGGGTGCGATTCAAACTGGGTATGAAAAAACAGGCAGTGGTCGTCGTCAGTCCTACAAATATGCCCCGGCTTCGCGCATGAGAAATACATTTATCGGTGCCGGTAAGGATTCCTTCGAAGACATGATTCGTGATGTGGATTACGGTTTGTATGCAAAAAAAATGGGTGGCGGTTCGGTGAATCCGGGCACCGGTGACTATAATTTCCAAGTTCAAGAAGGATATATCATTCGCAATGGCCGAGTTGAGGAAGTTGTGAAGGGTGCGTGTTTGATCGGCCGCGGAATTGATACATTAGGCAAGATCACCAAAGTTTCTAAAGATCTTAAGTTGGCGACAGGTATGTGTGGCTCTGTGAGTGGAAGTATTCCGGCGGCAGTGGGCCAACCTCAGATCCTGGTCTCTAGCTTGATGGTCGGTGGGAGAGCAAAATAATGGATACAATTAAAGAGAACTTTCAAAAGATAGTCAGTGAAGCACAGCGTGATGGCGCCAAGGTTGAAATGTTGATCTCTGGCGGGGAATCCCTGAAGTTGGGATTCCAGCAAAGAAAGCTTGAGAAGTTTGAGTCTACACAGTCGCAAATGGCAGGTCTGCGCGTGATTGTTGGCGCTAATCAAGGTTACGCTTATACAGAGAATCTTTCTTTAGAGGCTTTGTTGCGTACCTATAAAGATGCCTTGGCAAATGCGAAGACTGTGAAATCAGATGAGACCTTGGAAATTCCACTGGTGAAACCCTCAACGACTCCGTCTTTGAATTTGTTTAATCCTGAAACTGTGGCCATGGATAAAAAAATGGAAGTGGCGAAGGCTTTGGAAGAAAGTTGTTTGAATGCGGATTCACGTATTCAATCAGTTCCTTATTGTGGCTTTAGTGAAAGCACAAGTTTCAAACGTATTTTGAATTCCGAAGGCCTGGATCAAGAGTTTAAGCAAAATTACTATACGGGTTATGCTTATCCTTTAGCAAAAGAAGGGGAGTATTCAAAAATGGACGGTGAGTCCTTCTTTGCAAGATCTTTCAAAGATATCAATGCCAAGGAAACCGCCGAAGAGGGTGTGCGCAAATCCATCGCGCGTCTAGGCGCTCAGAAGTTGAAAACTGGAAACTATGCGGTGGTTATTGACCGCGAACAATTCACGACGATTCTAAGCATGCTGGCAGGATATTTTTCAGCGAAAGAGGTCCACGAAAATAAATCTTTGTTGCAGGGAAAATTGGGACAAAAGATTGCCAGCGAAAAGTTTCAACTTATTGATGATCCATTGAACGTCCGTGGGACTGCGGTTCGTCCTTTTGATTCGGAGGGGGCGCCTTCACAAAAGATTGTTCTTTTTGAAAAAGGTGTTTTGAAGAATTATCTTACGAATTTAGAGTATTCTAAAAAGATGAATCTTCCCCACACGGCCCATGCGGCGCGCAGCCCTGCTTCGGCCATGGACATTGGACCTACGAATATGATTGTTGAAAAAGGCACGAAGTCTCTGCAAGAACTGCTTTCGAAATACGATAAGGTTGTGCATTTGACAGAGTTCTCGGGCGCGCTCCATGCGGGCTTCAAAGAGTCCACTGGTGATTTTTCTATGCCTTCGGAAGGTTTCCTTTATGAGAACGGAAAATGCGTAGGCGCTGTTGATCAGTTCGTTATGTCTGGCAATGTCTTGGACTTACTTCGTGATATTGAAGAGCTTGGTAACGAGTACAATAAGGAAGGCAACAGTCTAATTGCCCCGGATGTTCTTATTAAGTCTTTGAGTTTCGCGGGCGCTTAATATCTTAAGATTCAATATTTAAATTTTTAAAAAGCCTGGTGTTGCTACCAGGCTTTTTTATTTCGGATCTATTCGACTGATTTTGAAAGAGACCGGTTATCGCTTGAAGGCGGAGACGAGGCACGCGATTTTGCCAAAATCGATGCCTTTTCAAAATCCATTTTTCTTGGAAGAAGTTCATCTGTCGTGGCCGCATTTTCAAAATCATCTGTTCGAACTGTCGACCTCGTTGAGACATTCAGCAATCGAGAAAGCTTTTATTGAATCAATTCAAAAAGCTCCGCTGTGATTGTTAAAAATGAGGATATTTGAATCTCATTGTATGCTTTGTGTTAATGCTTAAGCCTGTGAAACATTTATCTCTGGGTTTTTCCTCTTTCGAGGAGGACACTGGAAGTATTCAAAATCTTATATAGAGGTATGTTTATGAGTTCTTCTAATGAATCAATTGATGCAAAAAAGACCAGCGGCCTTGAGCGTTTGGCCTCTGCGGTTACTAATTGGGCTGAGCGCTGGTTTCCTGATTCATATATCTTTGCGGTATTGGCAATTGTCGTTGTGGGCTTGGGCGCATTGATTGCCGGTGTTGCCCCGCATGCCATCGCGACATCGTTTGGAGAGGGTTATTGGAGTTTGATTCCCTTTACAATGCAAATGGCCATCGTGGTTATTTCTGGTTATGTAGTGGCTTCTTCTCCGCCTGCGGGAAAACTAATCAATTGGTTGGCGAAGATTCCAAAGACCGAGCGAAGTGCGGTTGCTTACATTGCTTTTTTCACGATCATGGCGTCTTTACTGAATTGGGCATTTAGTTTGGTCTTTGGTGGTCTTTACGTTCGGGCTTTGGCGCGCAGAACAGATTTGCGCATGGATTATCGAGCAGCAGGGGCGGCGGGGTATTTGGGCTTGGGCGCAACCTGGGCATTGGGTTTAAGTTCTTCAGCGGCGCAGTTGCAAGCCAATGTTGATAGCATTCCGAAATCATTGTTGCCGATAACAGGTGTGATTCCTTTTGCTGAAACTATATTCTTACCTCAGTCGTTGTTCATGCTGGCAGTTTTAACTGCAGTGTCTGTGGTTATTGCGTATCTATCGGCGCCGACTAAAGAGCGTGCGGTGACGGCAAAAGACTTGGGTGTAGATGTGAGTGGTGACGTTGAAGATGTGGTAGAAAAACCAAAGCAACCGGGCGATTGGTTGGAGTACAGTCCGATCCTTACTATCTTTGTTGTGATCTTGGGCTTCTGGTGGCTGGGACAGGAATTCAAGAGTAAGAATGTTATTCTCGCGATTTCAAATTTGAATACATATAACTTCTTATTCTTGATGATGGGTATGCTTTTGACCTGGAGACCAAAACGTTTCTTGAAATCAGTCAGCAAAGCTGTTCCTTCTGTGGCAGGGATCTTAATTCAGTTTCCAATTTATGGAAGTATCGCGTTTATTTTGACGAAGGCTCCAACCGCGGATGGTCTGACACTTTCGCACCATATTTCAAACTTCTTCGTGTCGGTTTCTACGAAAGATACGTTCTCTGCTTTGATGGGCGTTTACTCGGCGGTCCTTGGATTCTTTGTGCCATCAGGCGGCGGAAAGTGGATTATCGAAGCGCCTTATCTTATGCAGGCGGCGAATGAATTAAAGGTCCATTTGGGTTGGACGGTGATGGTGTACAATGCGGCGGAAGCTTTGCCGAACTTGATCAATCCGTTCTTTATGATGGCCTTATTGGGAGTGTTAGGTTTGAAGGCTCGTGATATCGTTGGCTATACGGTCACGCAATTGGTGGTGCATGCGCCGTTGGTGATCTTTATGTTGTGGGCCCTTGGTGAAACTCTGGCTTATCATCCGCCGATCGTTCCTTAGGCGATAATGGTTTCACAAATAACAAAAAGCCACTCTGTTGAAGAGTGGCTTTTTGTTATTTAAGACATGTGAATTTATTTTTTAGCTTTATCTTTGCCTTGCAGTTCTGCGATTTCTTTTGCGACTCGTTCAGAGTCCATCACAGGATCAACATCTTTGGCGATGCTTCTGATTTTCAAAGAAGGATCAATCAAGAAAGTCCAACGCTTCGACATTTTAAGTACAGGCATTTTGCTTCCATACAGATTCACGACTTTATCGTCGGGGTCAGCAAGTAACGTGAAAGTCAGATGATGTTCTTTATGGAAAGCGGCTTGGGCTTCTACAGTATCGGCGCTGATACCAAAAACATCGGCTCCTTGGCTTCTGATTTTTTCGATATTGTCACGGAAGGCACAGGCCTGCTTGGTGCATCCTGGAGTTCCCGCTTTAGGATAGAAATAAAGAACCGTCCACTGACCTTTGCGGTCTGCGAGGTTGAAGTCTTTTCCTTCTTGAGTTTTCACAGTGAAAACCGGAGCTGTGTCGCCGACTTTAAGATCGGAGGCAGCATGCGCGAGGGGAGAGAGCAAAAGTGCAAGACTTAAGATAAATTGAAACTTCATAACTGAGACTCCTTATTTCTTATTGAGTATAACTTGAGCAATTTCCGTGAATCCTAGGCCGCCGCGCTGGTTGGTGACATAGGTAGGTTTGTTTTTAATTTGATCAATAAAGTTTTTAATATTCGCCACGGCAAAGCTGTTCGGAAAATAAGCAAACATCGGCTCATCATTGGGTGAGTCGCCGCTGAAACCGCAAACATTTTTAGCCTCTGCCGCACTTATGTCGAATTCTTTTTCAAGGAATCGCAAAGACATCGTCAGTTTGTCGTAACTTCCGAACCATCCATTGACGTGAACGGAGCTGACCTTTGCTTGGGCTCCATGGGCATTGAAGATATCAACAATCTTTTGGACCTCACTGCGTGGTAAAGCCGGGACATCTTCACAGAAATCAATGGCAAGATCCATCAAACGACAAAACTGATCACTGGCCATATCACAACCGGGTACTTTTTTAAGAATTTCACTCTCGAGGGCCTTAAGTTTTAGACGATTTTCTTGTTGAGTCTTTTCATCAAAGAAAAAGTGGCGGTGCATTTTTTTATCGTGATAACGGAAGTAGAAGCCACCGTTTTCCCCGACAACTCCACTCACTGGCCACATACGCGCAATCATTTCGCACCAACCCGCAGGACGACCAGTGATCGGAATAATATGGATACCCGCATCGTGAAGTTTCCACATCGCCGCATAAGACTCGGCACCCAACTGACCTTCGTCCGTTAACGTGTCATCAATATCTGTTAAAAGAAAACGAAGTGAAGTCGAAAATTCAGAAACGGATTTCAAAGGTACCTGCTTCCCATTGATCAAAAAAAGTACATATTTACCTTCAAAGTTTTTACCTAAATTTGCTCAAAGGGAAGCAGGTACCTCTCAAGACTTTATACGAGTTGTCAAAATTGAGACTTGCATCTTAAATCGATCGAATACATGGTTTGTCTATATATATGGGTCGGCTGCATAAGCTTTGCGTGAAAACATCTGTTGAGCGGACCTGGACTAAGGACCAAGCATGGCAAAAAAGACTGAAAGCTCGGATGGAATCAAATTAGTCATCGTGGAGTCTCCCACGAAGGCTAAGACCATTCGTAAATTCTTGGGAAGAGATTATGTAGTGGAATCTTGTATGGGTCATATCCGTGACCTGCCCCAGTCCGCAAAAGACATTCCCGAAAAAGTAAAAAAAGAAAAGTGGGCGCAATTGGGGGTGAATGTTGATCACAACTTCGAACCTCTTTATTGCATTCCTAAAGACAAACTCAAAGTCGTAAAGAATTTAAAAGACAAATTGGCCGATGCCTCAGAGCTCTATCTCGCGACCGATGAAGACCGCGAAGGGGAGTCTATCAGCTGGCATTTGCTTGAAGTTTTAAAACCAAAAGTTCCAACCAAACGAATGGTCTTCCACGAGATCACGAAGGACGCGATTCAAAAAGCCCTCAAGGACACTCGTGAGATCGACTACAACTTGGTGCGTGCGCAAGAGGCACGCCGTGTGTTGGACAGACTTGTGGGATACACAATTTCTCCGCTGCTTTGGAAAAAAGTAGCTTATGGTCTTTCTGCGGGCCGTGTGCAATCGGTTGCTGTACGTTTGATCGTGGACAGAGAGTTAGAACGTCTGCGTTTCAAAAAGTCTTCTTACTGGGGAGTTCTTGCTGACTTACAAAAAGACGGCGTGAACTTTGAGTCTCGTCTTCAGCAATTTAAAAACCAAAGAGTTGCAACCGGTAAAGACTTTGATGGTCTGACCGGGCAGTTAACTGCGGGTAAAGACGTTTTAGTTCTTGGTGAAAAAGATGCGGCGAAACTTTCTTCAGATCTTAAAACAGGATCTTGGGTTGTTTCTGATGTGGAAGAAAAACCAACATTTAGAAAACCAGCAGCACCATTTATCACTTCAAGTTTGCAACAGGAATCGAATCGTAAATTGGGTTTGAGTGCCCGTGAAACGATGCAAGTTGCGCAAAAATTGTACGAACAAGGTTTTATCACCTACATGCGTACAGACTCGACATTCCTTTCGAATGAAGCCATCACAGCTTCGCGTGAGTGTATTGAATCTAAATATGGCAAAGAATATCTGACTCCACAGCCGCGCAACTACGCTGCTAAAAAAGTAAAGGGCGCTCAAGAGGCCCATGAAGCGATCCGCCCAGCGGGTAATAACTTTATGGATCCCGATGAGACAGGTCTTACGGGAACTCAGTTCCGCCTTTATGATTTGATTTGGAAGCGTACGATTGCTTCGCAAATGGTGGATGCTCGTCAAAAGCAAGTTAGTGCAAAAATCTCTGTGGGTGATGCGATCTTCTCTGCTTCAGGTATGACGATCGAATTCCCGGGATTCTTGCGCGCTTACGTCGAGGGCAGTGATGATCCAGAAGCAGACTTGGCAGAACGTGAAGTGCGTTTGCCAGCGCTTAAAGTAAAAGATGCTATCAAATGTACGAAGCTAGATCCGACATCGCATGAAACAAAACCGCCGGCTCGTTATACAGAGGCCAGCCTTGTTCAAACGATGGAAAAAGAAGGTATCGGTCGTCCGTCTACATACGCATCTGTTATCGGTACTATTATTGACCGCGGTTATGTTCGTAAAAATGGAACCGCATTGGTTCCAACGTTCACTGCGATGATTGTTTCTAAATTATTGAGCAGTTATCTGACAGAGTTCGTGGATCTTGGTTTTACTTCAGAGATGGAGCAAAGCCTGGATAATATCGCAGACGGTGAGTTGGACTGGGAAAGCTATTTGGCTTCCGTTTACAAAGGTCCGAAAGGTTTGCGTGCTCGCGTGGACTCTCAGGAAGAGAAAATCAATCCTGATGAAGCGCGTACGATGACTTTGGAAGGCATGGATAAATTTAAATTCCATGTGGGTCGTTACGGCGCTTACTTGACGACAACTCGTGATGGTGAAGATTTCAGTGCTTCTGTCCCTGATAATGAATCACCCGCGGATATCACTCCAGAAATTGCTGACAAATTAATTGATCAAAAAATTAATGGTGCAGATGCCCTTGGGAAAGATCCAAAAACAGATGAACCAATTTATGTACTAAGTGGTCGTTATGGTCCTTACGTACAAATGGGCGATGTTTCTCCAGAGAATGACAAACCAAAACGTGCATCACTTCCTCCTGGAGTTTTGCCAGAGCAAGTTGATTTACCAATGGCTTTGGAGCTATTGGCTTTGCCAAAAACATTGGGGGTTCACCCAGGTACGGGCAAAGAAATCAAAGCGGGACTTGGAAGATTTGGTCCCTTCATCGTTCATGACGGCGATTATCGTTCTATCGTGAAAGGTGAAAGTATCTTTACGATGACTTATGAGCGTGCACTTGAAATGTTGGCGCAACCTAAAAAAGGTCGCGGCAAAGCTGCGGCGTTGAAGGACTTGGGTGCGCATCCTGATTCTGGCGACATGATTCAAGTATTTAATGGTCCTTATGGTCCCTATATTAAGAGTGGTAAAATAAATGCTTCTCTTCCAGAGGGTACGACACCTGACACGGTGACTCTTGAGCAGGCAGTGGCTTTGATCAATGAGAAGAGCCCTGCGAAGGGAAAAGGCAAAGCGAAAGGAAAGGCGAAGGCCGCTCCTAAAGCTGCGAAGGCCGAAGGAAAAGCAGCTCCTAAAAAGACTCTTAAAAAAGCAGAGACGGCTAAAGATAAAGCCGAGGCTTTAGGTGTCAAAAAAGTAGTCACTCGCAAGGCTAAGAAGTAATTTGTTCAGCCCCCTTTTCAGAAGGGGGCTGTTCTGTTAAATTCCATCCTCGTTAACCGAGGTAAATCACATGAGCGAAGAGTCTCGCAAGGGACAATTAGATTTGGGCATCAACCGCACTCCAGAGAAGGATCGAAACTTCCATCTGGGCGGGCGCAGTTTCTATTTCTTCGACTTCGATGACAATATCGCTTTCCTAACAACACCACTTATTCTTTTTCATAAAGAAACTCGCGCTGAGGTTTTGATTTCCAGTGGTGACTTCGCACAACATCATCAAGCCATCGGTCAAAGTGGTCCATTTGCTGACTATAAAATGGATTTTTGTGACGTGACAGGGACCTTCCGTAACTTCCGTGATCTTGATTTGAGCGAAGTCGAAAAACTTAGTGGCAAGAAGCAAATCTTTGTTCAAGATGTTGCCGAGGCTTTGGGATATCCAGACTTCCAGTGGAAGGGGCCTTCTTGGGAATGTTTCTATCATGCGACTTTTAATCAAAGACCTCTTTCTGTGATTACAGCCCGTGGACATCATCCAGAGACTTTGAAAGAGGGCATCAAGGTTTTCGTTAAGAACAAACTTTTGCCCCTCGAACCAAATTATTTAAGCGTCTATCCAGTCAGTCACAAAGCAACGCGCGTAGCTTTGGGTGATATCAATTTGGTTGAAGGCACGGCGGAGTTAAAACAAAGAGCCATTCGTGCGAGTGTGGAAAAAGCCATTGAACTTTATGGCTACAACCCGCATCACCGTTTTGGTATGTCAGATGACGATCCTAAGAATATCCAACTGATCGCTGAAGAGATGACTCGACTTAAGGCGAGGTTCCCGGAGATGTCGTTCTTTATGATCGAAACTCAGCATGGAAACTTCACTAAACATGAGGTGAAAAACAGTGGATTTAGTGGCGAGAAAATTGAGAATCTCTCCCAACTTTCTTTCTTCGAAGAAGATCGACGAAAGTCTTAAAAGACCTTACAAGTCCTAATTTATTAACGCCTGCACAAATTGAATGCTCCTTCTGAAAATTCCTACTAATCTATTGAAATTGGTAGGGCCCGGTCGCGGCCAATATGGAAGGACCATCATGAGTTCACTCAGTAAAAGCATTAAAGGTTTGGTTGTTGCGGGATCGCTCGCAATGTCATCAGTTGCGGTTGCACAGCTCAAGGACGGCTTAGAATGTCGTTATATGACTGTGATCGAGCAAGGCTTCCTTGCAAATCACGTGAAGTATTCGAATCGTGATGCTGAATTAACAACACGAGTGACTGAACAGTATCTAAAACGTTTAGATCCTTCCAAAATCTACCTCACTCAGGCTGATGTTGATGTTATCAAAAAATCCATGAGCAATGTTTTCGACAGAACGAAAAACAGAGACTGCGCATTCTTGGATGATGCTCAAAAGCTTGTTCTTGAAAGAGTGAAGGACCGTGATGCTTTTGCCAAAAAGTATCTTGGCAAAGACTTTAAATTCGATGCAACGACAGAGTTCTCTTTCGATCCAGACAAAAAGGCATGGCCTAAAACTGGTGATGAAGCGAATGAATATTTGAAAAAATACATTCAATTCCAAATCGGAAACTATCTTGCAACTGACATGAAACTTGAAGAAGCGAAGAAGAACGTAATGAAAAATTACGATCGCGCGGTGAAACGTACTCAAGAAACAACACAGGACGATTTGTTCTCTGGTTATCTTGATTCTTTCGCAAGAGCCTTGGATCCACATTCCAGCTTCTTCTCTAGAGACGTGCTAGAGGATTTCGAAATTCAAATGCGTTTGTCTTTGGAAGGTATCGGAGCAACTCTTTCTTCTCAAGACGGATTCACAGTGGTTGAGCAACTTGTTCCCGGTGGAGCAGCTGCGAAATCTGGTCTGATCGATCCACAGGATAAAATCATCGCTGTCGGCCAAGAAAAAGGTCCGATGGAAAATGTTATCGACATGGATCTGAAAGATGTTGTTAAAAAGATTCGTGGTAACAAAGGAACGAAAGTTCGTTTGACGATTTTGCGCAAATCTGGCGAAGGCAAAAAACGTTTTGATGTCACTTTGACTCGTGAAAAAGTGAATCTTGAAGATGAAGCAGCTTCAATCAGTTATGTTGATAAAGAGTTGAATGGCAAAAAAGTAAAATTGGGAATTTTGAATTTCCCATCGTTCTATGCTGATTCTCGTCGTGGTGGCAGATCTTCTGCTGCAGATATGAAGAAATTGATCAAAGAAGCGAATGACAAAAAAGTAGACGGTCTTGTATTGGATCTTTCAAACAACGGTGGTGGTTCGCTTGAAGATGCAGTTAAAATTGCCGGATTGTTCTTCGCAACTGGTAACGTTGTAAAACAGTCTTCTAAAAATGAAGGCCGTGCGGAAGCCGCACTTCGTGACACAGATCCAACTGTTGATTGGGCAGGTCCACTTGTTGTCTTAACAAGCCGTATCTCAGCTTCAGCTTCAGAGATCGTGTCTGGTACATTGCAAGACTACAAACGTGCAGTAATCGTTGGTGGTGATCATACTTATGGAAAAGGAAGCGTTCAATCGGTTCTTCCAATTCCTAATAACCTGGGCGCGATCAAAGTAACAGTGGGCATGTTCTTCGTGCCATCTGGTAAGTCAACTCAGCACAGAGGCGTGGATGCAGACGTGGTACTGCCAGGTCCATTCAGCACGGACGATATCGGAGAGAAATACATGGATTATTCTCTTCCTCCGAAAACAATTGAGTCCTTCATCTCTCCAGAGGCGTACGTAAAAGAAGGCCCTGGTGCTTGGAAAGAATTGAAGCCTGAATGGTTGAAAATTTTGTCTGAAAGATCTGGCGATCGTGTTGCGAAAAGCGATGACTTCAAAAAAATCGTAGATGAACTCAACAAAGCAAAAGCACGTGGCAAAGTGATCCGTGTGAGCGAAGTGTTGAAAGATAAAAACGAAAAAGAGAAAAAAGAGAAAGCAAAGAAAGTGGCTAGCAAAGCCAAGAAAAATGAAGAGTACTTGAAGCGTCCTGATATTCAGGAAGCAGAAGGTGTTCTTCTAGATCTGATCCAATTAGAAGACGGGAAGACTCTTCCTGTTCCTAAGCAGGCCAGCGCTAAGTAATTTCTTTGACCGTTAGTTGTTGTTGGAAGCCCAGGGGAGACCCTGGGCTTTTTTATTTTCAAAATCTTAATTTATTAATTCTTAAATGACGGCAATCAAGACGAGAGAGGATTGCTCTTCCCCCGTCTCTCTGAGTAAGAAGATCTTCCTTTATAATCTAAGGCGAAAGCCACTGTCGCTGTCACAGGCAAAGGAGGGGGATTATGAAATTCATCGTTATTATTTTGGTAACTATTTTTGCTGAATCTCTTTGGGCCGAATCTTTTTCAATGGTTCACGATGGAAAGAAGCAAACCATCGAAGTCTTTAAATTCAAAGATATCCATCTATCAAAAATCTGTTTTGCTAATAAAGGTTCGGAGCCCCGTTGTGATGCTTATTCTGTGTTAGGTAAAAAGATTAAAACTACACGCACCATCGCTCCTTCCTTGGACAATCCTGCGAGCTACTTTTGCAAACATATGGGCGGGCAGAACCGAATCATTAAGAATAATGTCAGCACAGAGTTTGATTATTGCGAGTTTCAAGATCGGTCCCTGATTGATGCCTGGGACTTGTACCTTCACTTTCATTCTAAAAAGATCAGCTAAGGGCTTTGAATAGCCTCTTTTATTAGCACTCCTGATGGGGCTTTTAGACGTTCTTCAGGGCTAAAAACAACGAGGCTACATATGGCCGTTCTGTCTGCGTCCCTAGGCTTGACGCATGGCCTAAAATAGGTGAAATATAGCGACAATTTCCGCTGTTATCGCTTACATAGGGACGTTGTTCCTACATTCAAAATTACTATTTGGAGACTGCTAAAATGTCCAAAAAGACGACTGTAAAACCAGCAGCAAAGGCGGCGCCCAAAAAGGCTGCAAAGAAGCCCGCAGCTAAAGCAAAAGCTGTTGTGAAGTCTGCAAAGAAAGTTGCCACGAAGAAGTTTGATTTCGGTGGTCTTTCTGAAGAACTTCTTCTTCGCATGCATGACCTGATGGTCAAATCCCGCGTGCTTGAAGAGCGTGTTATTAAAATCTACAAAGCAGGTGAGGGATTCTTCTGGATCGGCGGACCTGGTGAGGAAGCCTTCGGAGTTCCACTCGGAATGTTGGCTCGTAAAGGTCAAGGTCTTGAGTATGATTGGATGCACTTGCACTATCGCTGTACTCCAACCATGATCGCAATGGGAATGCCGATGATTGAAGCAGTTCGTTTGATGATGAATCGCGCGACGGATCCTTCGACAGGTGGCAGAAACTTCGCGGGTCACTATTGCTTTCCTCAGTGGAACGTGGCTCCTGTCACTTCTCCGATTGAAGTTCAATACCCTCTAGCGTGCGGGACAGCCCATGCGCAAAAACGTGCGGGTCATAAATCAATCTCTATCGTAACCGGCGGTGACGCGGGTACGGCAGAGGGGGATTTCGCGACTTGTTTGATCTGGGCTTCGCGTAAAGGCCAAGAACTTCCAGTTCTGATCACTGTACAAAATAATGGCTACGGTATTTCGACTCCTTACGAGGGACAGCATGGTGAAACGCAAATCGCAGACCGTGCGAAAGCATTCAACATTCGTTCGCGCGTGATTGACGGAACAAATCCTGTGGAGACATACATCGCTTTGCAAGAAGAGATGGAATACATCCGTAAAACTGGAAAGCCTTCATTCCTTGAAGTGAAAACCACTCGTTTGTACGGACACTCTTCAGCAGACGGTGCAAATCGCAAAACTGAATTGTTCGATCCAGTGATGGAGTTTGAAAAGAAACTTTTGGCGGCTGGAATCTTGAACGAAACAGAAGTGAAAAAGATCTGGGAGATTTACGAAGAGGAAGGCGTTAAGGCTCAAGAACAAGCCCGTGGCGAACCAAGTCCTTCTGCTGAATCTGTTTGGGATCATGTCTTTGTTAATAATGAAAATGCTGATTGGAGAAAATTCTAATGGCAAGTGTAGCTCAAGCCATCAGAATGGCTCTTCATTACGGTGAAAAACACTTAGGTGTTAAAGATGTTTTTGGACAAGACGTAGGTGCGCCACTGGGTGGTGTGTTCACGGCAACTCAAGGTCTTAAGACAGCATGGAATACTCCGCTAGATGAACGCGGTATCATCAGCATGGCGATGGGTATCGCGATGACAGGTGATCGCTGTGTGGCGGAAATCCAATTCGGTGATTATATTTTTAATACTATCGATTTGTTGAAAATCGCGGGCAACACTTTGTGGTGTACAAACGGTCAAGTCGAATTGCCGATGGTTGTGATGACTCCGGTTGGAGCTGGGATCTTCGGATCTGTTTATCACTCTCATTCATTCGATGCATGGGCTTCTCGTCTTCCAGGTTGGAAGATCGTGATGCCTTCAAATCCATTGGACGCTTATGGTTTGATGTTGGCGGCGATCAAAGATCCAAATCCAGTTTTGTATCTTAAATCAAAAGCTTTGATGCGCCATAAGGGCGACGAATTAATCCCTGGCGAGCCAGCGGATGAAAAAGAGTTAAAAGCTATGATCGACAAGCCGGTACAAAACTCTGTCGGTTGGAAAGCCAAATGGCCAGAACTTGAAGAGTACATTGTGCCAATCGGTAAAGGTAAGATCACTCACGCCGGTGAACATATCACGGTAGTGACCTACAGCCGCATGGTGCACATGTGTACAGAGATCGCCGAAAAGCTTTCTCACGAAGGCATTTCTGTGGAAGTGATCGATCTTCGCTCGATCTATCCATATGACTGGCCGATGATTAAAGAATCCATCGAAAAAACAGGCCGTGTCTTGTTCGTCAATGAAGATACTGAAGTGACTAACTTCGGAGAACATTTGGCTTACAGAGTGACTCAAGAGTGCTTCTATCACTTGATGGCTCGTCCAAGAGTGTTAGCTGGGAAGAATCTTCCAGGTATTGGTCTGTCGCCAAACCTAGAGAAGAATTCAGTTCCTCAGTTGAGCGATATTGAAGTGGCGATTCGTGAAGTTGTGGCGGAAGTACCTTAATGATTAAAGCGGAAATTGCTCACAGAAAAAAAGTGCGTCGTCGCGTTGGTAAGAAATCAAATAAAATGCTTTTTGATAAATACGAACTTTATCGAAAAGCCGTGCAATCAGCTGAAAACGACGTGCAGTTCATTCAAAATACTTTCAAAGAGCTGAAGGGAAAGAGCGCGAAAACTTTCCGTGAGGATTTCTGCGGAACTTTTGCTTTGTCGACAGAGTGGATTAAGTTGAATCAACGTCATGAGGCTATTGGTATCGATCTCGATCCAGAGCCTATGGCCTACGGTAAGCAGCACTATCTGACCAAGCTCAAGCCAGATCAACAACGTCGCATGCGTTTGATCGAGGGCAATGTCCTTGATCCAAATCTGCCAAAAGCAGACATCGTAGCGGCGATGAACTTCTCGTACTTCTGTTTTAAGCAAAGAGATTTGATCAAACGTTATTTTGCGAACGTCTATAAGACTTTAAATAAAGACGGAATCTTCTTGGTGGACATCTTTGGTGGCAGTCAGTGTTTTGACGCCATAGAAGATGAGATCAAGCATGAAGGCTTCACATACTATTGGGATCAGACAAACTTCGATCCTGTGACCAATGAAGCTCTTTTCCATATTCATTTCAAGGTGGGTGGGAAGAAGATCGAACAGGTTTTCTCTTACGACTGGAGACTTTGGACAATTCCAGAACTTCGCGAAATTATGAACGAAGTGGGTTTCAAGAAAACCCATGTGTATTGGGAAGGAACCGCGAAAGACGGATCGGGCGATGGCAATTTCACCCGTGTAGATCACGGAGAGTCCTGCCAAAGCTGGATCGCCTATATCGTAGGTGAGAAATAGTCTTAAGAATTACTTCGAAAGAAGCTGAACAGCGGCCGCGTTGTTCGCTTCTTTTGCTGCATCTAAAGCCATCTTGCCGGCTTTGTTTTTTAGTTTCTTATTCACACCTTTAGAAAGCAAAAGTTTAAGATCAGCCGCAGAGCCATAGCGAGCTGTTTCGAAAAGCACTGATTCGCCTTGGGCATCAGTCTTGTTGATGACCGCAGGATTCTTTTTTAAAACTTTCAAAGCGAAGTTTTTATCAGAGCTAAAAGATCTCATAAAAAGCGTCTCTTTATTTTCCGTACCCATGGTGATGTCCGAAGCCGCGCCACTGTCCAAAAGATATTGAGCGACACCGTACTGATCATTGCCAACTGCAACGGCCAGGGCAGTGTCACCCACAGAGTTTTTCAATTCTAATTTAGCTTTTTTAGACAGAAGCAATTTTGTCATGGGCAGATTGCCCTCAATCGCCGCTTGCATAAGGGCGGTCATGCCCTCGCTGTCCTGGGCGTCGATATTCACTTTATTCTTTGCAAGAATGGCTTTTGCTTTACTAAGCTCATTAGCCTTTGCTGCGTCGATCAAGGCAGAAGAAGTTTCCGCCTTGGCTAAAGATGCTATGTTCAGTACCAACAACAACGCTAAGATAATTTTTTGCATATCAACCACCTAGTTGAGTTTGACCGATGCTTTTCCATTTTCTGCTAGAGACGATTGCTTATCGAATGGCAGAACGTTAGTTGCCGAATAGTTCAACCTCTTTGGTCCACCGTTACTAGCGATAAGTTTTTGAACCTTAGACTTAATGGTGCTAACAGCTGAGCCCCACTCGCTACGTCCACCTGTGTGCATAAGGACTGCGAAGAAGATGTCTCCTTTTGCAGTGGAAACCATTCCGGTCAAAGTTTTTGCTGGATTGACGCTTCCAGTTTTTGCCGCCATGGAGCCTGCCATGTTGCCGCCAAATCTTCCAACGGTTGATGAAGCATCCGCCGCAGCTACTGCCATGACATCTGTCAATTGATAGCCTTTTTTCTCGACATCAACTTTCAAGGCGTACATCACTTTCACCATGGTCTCGCAAGAAGCCATATTGTAGTTGCCGTTGCCATCGTTATTGCCTGAACCATTGAGGAATTCGATATCATCTTGATTGGCTTCTAAACGAGCATTAACAAACTTTTTGAAAGCTTCGGTTCCGCCTAAATTCCAGTACAAGTTATCAGCGATGTAGTTGTTCGACTGATTGTTCATCTTCTTCAGAATTTTACGAAGAGGAGCTGACGCCAGGGAGTAAACCTTGGTATTTGCCTCTGCGGTTACAGTTGCTTTTGGTGCGAATTCGACATGACGAATTTCAAGCTTTGGCAATGTCGTAAACTTTATACCAAAAGCTTTCATCGCTTGAAGATTCAGACTTTGATAAGTCAACATATTGACTCTTGAGCCGAGGTTAAGAAGAAGACGCGAGCGAACAGCATTCGCTTGCTCTTCAATAGTTTTGAAGTTTTCTGTTGAGGCTCCGGCAATAGCTTGATCCTCAATATTCCACTTAAATAGGAAGTTCTCATCGAAAGTGAGCTTCTCAATTTTGGTAACGCCAATGCGGTTTAACTCTGAAAGCAGGAAGTATCCCATTTTCTGACCGAAGAGTGGATTGCGGCTTCCTTCAATATGAACGTTGAAGGAATTGGATGTCGCAGGACTCACGTAGATTTTGGTATTGAATCTATAATCGGGTCCGAGTTTGTTAACAGCCCACAAGGTGGTCACCATTTTAGAAATGGAAGCCAGTTCAAATTTTTTATCAATCTTTCCTTCGCCTTGAACGACCTTCTTCGCAGAATTCTCATTCATGTAGCACATGGAGTTTAGATAAACTTTTGCTGACGCAATTGATGACAGCATAAGAGTTCCGACCGTGAACAATAGCATTCTCTTATAAATAGTATGACAACTCATGGGTGTCCTCCACATGAGCCGGTTATTCAGGAACCGTACCATAATGAATCAAATTTAATCGAACTTGAGCTGACCAGAGTTTAGACGGGTGACAAATCTTGAGGCGCTGAAGGTTGTTTTTTTGAACTGTGGTGGGGAAAGGGGGCTCGCCAAGCTTCTTAGAAGTTGGCGAGTTATAAGTAGGACTTACTTCAATGCGAACACAGCACCACAAGACTTTGAGTGGTGGCTGATAAGTGCAGAAGAATTTCTGATAGCGTAAGAGACTCTTTTAAAGTTCGTGATGTTGTATCCATGTTCGTTCAAATAGCGAATCGTCTTAGAGGCAATTGCCGACAGTTGTTGACCCGAGATTTTTACTAAATCAAGAGTCATCGCCACGGAAGGAGCGATGATATCTGTGCCGATGCCGATCATGATACCTAATGATTCCAGAGGAACTTCGATCACAAAGAAGCGAACGTGTTCATAGGTAAGGACGGCCGTTTTCAAAAGGATATTGCGGGGAAGGGGCGTCGCCAGTTCAAGATTGATCTTCAGATCTTCCTTAAGGTCCTCATAGTTTTCGAGCAGGGCTTCCTTTAGTTCTAGTCCATTATCGGCCATTATTTCTCTATATTCTTGTCCTACGTCTTTTAAATCTTGAGCCTCACTGGCGATGGCCAGAAGTTGCTGAGTTTGTTCTGCAGAGGCAGAGTCCAAGGCAACAACCACGCGCAGGCTTTTTGATGATTCATTGGCAGCCATGGCATGTGTGGCCGATATCAGGGTCATAAATAAAATGGCTGTCAGATTGAAAACTAGCTTCATGGAAGCCTCCAGTAAAATTAAGGAATCTACTGAATGAAGCAAGGGGCTTGCCAGGGTCTAACAAGCTGAGGGAGTCTTTATATTGACTTGAGGTGATCCTGGGAACATGGCTGCCGCAGTTTGCTAGGCATACCCTGTAGAACTTTTCGCCACAAGTTCTACCAGCAATAGTTGCAGCTTTGTTCTATTTTTGTGAGTTGGCTATTCATGAAAGTCGCAGAGTAGGAAGTGACTCCAGCCGTGGGATCTTTTTCTTTAACTCCGATTATATACACACAAACTTGAGTGCCATCTTCGCCACCACAGGATTTTTTAGTGAGAGCGAAGCGAGCTGCATTTTTCTCAGCATTGATGTTCATTGAGTAAAGTCCCCTGGCTGCGCTTAGAGCTTTCAGTTCTTTAGGATCGGCATCAGCAGCAGAAACTGTGAGAGCGGCGAGTAACAATGAAAGAGTTAAGATTGGTTTCACGGGAACTCCTTTTGATTTTTCAGAAGGAGATAGAATCGCTTCCAAAGGCGTTTTGCAAGTTACTCCAATTTAACAATCGAAAGGGTAGTGGTAGAGAGTCATTTTAGATTGTCTTATTTTGAGAAAGCTCAATCGAAAGTGACCTTTATGGTCGCAGCTAATCAAATAAAAGCTGTGGCTTAGCGATAGCTTTTACTTAGGCAGGCATTCAAGTTGCTAACTATCTATATATGGACTTAAAAAAAATCGCCCCGCTTTCAATCGCAAGTATGTTTTTCGTCATTGGTTGTTCTTTTCAGAAGAATCCCAATAAGGCGGAGAAAGCTCCCATTAAAGTGGGAATGACGAAGTATGAGTTGGAAGAAGAGATTCTGAAGAATTCTGCGACGACCTTTCCCGATCGGCTTGCTTACCTGATTAAAAACGATAATCAATCGCTGGCGTTGAAACTGATTTCAGAAGTTTCAAAAGATAAGGTTAATGAATATAATGCCGTTGGAGAAACCGCGATAGAAATCACAGTGAGATCAGATTTAGATGATTTGACGATGCAGCTCTTAAGAAAAGGCGCATCACCCTATTTGCCAAGAAGAGGGACTAATTATGGGCCCATCGAGTACTTGAATGAACGAGCAGATTCAAAAAAAGATATTTTAGATATGATATCAATTGCAGATCGAGAGTTCCAAAAAAGTGCTGAGCGAGACTTGATGTATGGCCCAGGAGGCATTTTCGAGTTTTTGATATTTGTAAGGCAACCATTCTATAAGAAAGTTAACGGAAATCTTCGTCTCGTAGATATTATTTTGGATCATCCAGATGAGCTGGCACACGGCCAATCTACGTTTCCCAACTGTCAGATCAGTGTGGATCTGTTATTTGGATTGATAGAAAAGATGGAGGGGCCTTTGGCCGATGTTAACGGTTTTAAGCTTGTGCGTTTTGGTGCGGCTCTGAAATCGGAATTGTTGTTTAATAAGGGTCTGGCTCTTCAAAATAGCTTTGCTCGGGCTGAGCGAGAAGAAATCATTAAGGCATCAATTTTTAGTCAGTCTCTGAAATGGATGTCGGTGGTTTTCTCAAAGATTTCGACGGATCAAATGTCACAACAGGAACTTGTGGCTATGTTGAAAGATTCAATTAGACGCATGCCTAAAAGCGCAGCTCATCAGGCAGCAACTGATGAAATCGTTCAAAATTTTTTGAAACCATACCCCGATGTTTATGCTGCATTATACGCCAAAGCGGGGATTGCAGAAGAGATCGAAGAAAATAGAAAAGCAAAGGAGCGGGGAGAGGTCTCTAATACCGAATTGCCAGGCGGGAAAGAGGTCAAAGAGAGTCCCTTAGAAGAAAGAGTGAATGACCTATACAAGCAAATAATCGAGCGTAAAGAGGACAGCGAGTCTTGTCTTCAAAAGACATAAAAAAAGGAGGGTGGCCCCTCCTTTTTTTAATTTACACCACCAGAGTTTTTTCCAGGACCGGGAGGGCTTGGAAGTGATTTATTGAGTGGACGTGGTGGGCGGTAGCCGTCGTTTGAACCCGCATTTTTATTGCAAAAGTTTTTAGCTAAGCTACATGAAGAGGCCATGGATTCACAAAACGCCTGATTGCCGTCAGCAAATTCGGGAGTATTAAGTCTTTGTTGAACCTCTTCAAGACATCTGCGAAGTCCCTGATCCTTGTCGCCGGCTGCAATTACATTCGGTGTTTCTGATTTTTCGCCAGAGATGTCATAACCATTTCCAAGTGCACTAGATAATTTCTTTTTGAAGACAGTTCTTTTGGTAGTGACTGAAGCTGATTGTTTATCGAGCTCTAAATCATCCATTAGTTTTTCCATTGCTTCCGCAGAGCCATTGCCAAAGACAGTATCTTTAAATCCAAAGAGGTCTTTTGCAATTTTGTTCTGGGTTTTTCTGTCATCTGGGTCTAGAGCTAAACCTTCCATGAAAGTATTGAGATACTTCCAGTCGTCACCCGAAAGATCGCGATAGTTTCTTCCGCCGGTAACTTGTTGAGTATTTTTACCAATATATCTCGAGCAGAATCCATAGGCTTGAATTTGCGAAATTACTAAACGTTTGAGGCTTTCGCTTTCAACTGTACCGCGAATATTGTCTCTCTTTTTAGAGGAGTTTAAATCGCGGTGAATTCTTCCGTTTGCCGCAAGAAGCATAATCCATTTTTCCGAAGGAACCATCTCTGGTTTTCCTTTAGAAGAATAGTATTGTTGAATCCCGCAAGAGACGCATTGTAAACCCGCACCTATAAGGCCGGATTGTTCACGGCAGTTCCATCTGTCATAACCATCGTCATCATCACCGGCAAAAGCAGTTGCAGAGAAAACTAATAGAAGGGCGCAGAGCGCGTATTTTAAGCGTGTCATGCCCTTCGTATCGGCTAGAAATCAGATTTCTTAAATAGAGGCGATAAAGTGAGCCCGACCTCTGTCAGTTTCGGTTCAGGGAAGGCGGCGCCTCGGTGGATCACGCAAAGCACGTGGTCTACTTTCGCGCCGATTGAACGCAAATCCGCTGTAGAAAGAACTACTTGGCCGCCCGTCGTGACGACGTCCTCGATGATGCAAACCTTCTTGCCGGCGATTTCCAGACCTTCAGCGAATTTGCAAGTACCGTACTCTTTGGCTTCTTTGCGAACGAAGACGCAAGGAAGGCCTGTTTCTAAAGACAGGGCTGTCGCTATCGGGATTCCACCCATCTCAAGTCCAGCAAGAATTTCTGTTCCGGGAGGAATCAGAGGGGCCATTTGCTTGGCGATCTCACGCAGCAAAGTCGGTTGTGCCTCAAAACGATACTTGTCGAAGTACTCGTTGGAAACTTGGCCAGAGCGAAGTTTGAATTCCCCCGTCAGGTGGGCGATGTCGTAAATTTTCTTGGCAAGTTCTTGGCGAGTCATGGGATCTCCTTGGTATGAAAGAAGCAAGTCTTCAGCTTCTGCATTTCATCTTAGGAGTTAGTTCTGACTTTCTTCAAGCCACTTTTTATAAGATTCATTGATTGCCGCGACAGGCAGTCTCATAACGCAAGGGACGCTGTAGGGGTGAAGCTCTAGAATACGTTTTTCCAAAATATTTAGTGCGTCAGAACTTTTAGAAGTCTTTAGGATCAGGATATACTCAGAGCTTGTCTCTATTTTTTCATCCCACCAATACATCGAAGTCATTCCCGGGATGATGTTCGCGCAGCCAATCAGTTTTTCCTCTAACAAAGTTCGAGAAATCTTTTCGGCTGTCGCTTGATCCGGGCAGGGGATGTAAAACAAAGCTAGGTCATTCGACACGAGTTAGCTCTTGCGCATCTTTTGTTTGCGAACTTGCCATTGCTCAAGAGCGAATTTTCGCATGTCTTCCACGCTGTCCAACTCGTCGACGATTTCCACGCCCAAGAGCGTTTCCACCGCGTCTTCAAGACTGACCAGTCCTGCAACAATGCCGTACTCATCAACGGCCAAGGCAATGTGTTCCTTTTCTTTAATAAAGAAATCGAGAACCTGTGAAACAGTCATGCGCTCAGGGATGCTGGAAATAGGAGTTACGATATCGCCAATAAGCTTTTCATGTTGGTCGTTGGAAAGAGCTTCATGAATTTTATAGCGATAAGTCATGCCGATAATATTGTCCAAGCTGCCAGCATAAACCGGGATACGAGAAAAACGCAGAGGACGATATTTATTAAAAACTTCTTCAACTGTCAGGTCTTTGTCTAAAGCAAAAAACACTGAACGTGGAGTCATAATATCAGACACATAAATCTTATCCAGCATCAGAAGGTTTTTAATGATGTTGGATTCTTTATTCTTCAGTGTGCCTTCTTCAGCGCCAATCTCTGCTGTCATAAGGATTTCTTCGCGACTGACTTCAGGATCTTCTTCTGATTTTGAAAAGAAGCGACCAAGCCATTCCGCACTGACAACAAGTGGGTATAAAAGAATGATCATGAATTGAATGGTGTAAGCAGAGATTGGAATCAAAGCTTTCCAGTGGGCCGCACCAATAGATTTAGGAATGATTTCTGCGACAAAGAGAATCGCAAAAGTAAGAACGAAGGACGCAAAAGTAACAGCGTGCTCTCCGTACTGAACTTGCACTTGGTAAGCGATCGCAGCCGATCCCAAGGTGTGAGAAAGTGTGTTCAAAGTCAAAATCGCTGAAATCGGGCGATCAAGATTCTCTTTGAGATGCTCGAGAAGTTTAGCGCTGCGATGATTGTCGCGCACAAGAACTGCAATGTAGGCAGACGTTGAAGTCAGCAAAACTGCTTCCAGCATTGAACAGATAAAAGAAATCGATAATGTCGTAATAAACAAGAATATAAGCATCGTCATAGATGTAATGGGATCAATCTTAAAGTAAGGAAGTAGTTAATGAATGGCCAAGGCCTGTGGTAATCCATAGATGCAGTTATTCTATCACAGCTGTTAACTAGCCTGTCTATAGCGCGCCTCATCACGGTCCAGTGTGGGGCCCATGTCGATGGTGCTTGGGCTGGCAGTCTTCAATGCGACAGGATGATCTTTGTCAGGGGACTTTGACCTCTCGATTTCATGGTCTTAGACTTTGGTCCATAACAAGGAGTGTTTTATGAGCAGCAGATATACTGGGGCGCGAATTCTGGCCGGGGCCCTTGCAATGATTTTTATGGGTGCAAATGCATTTGCCGCAGTGAAAACTGAAAACGTTGAATACAAGGATGGCAAAGCCCAACTTGAAGGTTTTCTTGCTTATGACGACAGTGTGACGACTCCTCGCCCAGCGGTCATTATCGTTCATCAGTGGATGGGCATCACTGATCACGAAAAGGAGCATGCAAAGTTGTTGGCAGAGCAAGGCTATGTCGCGTTTGCCTTGGATGTGTATGGCAAAGGACTTCGTCCTGCCAATCCGAGTGGAGCAGGAACTTTATCTGGCAAATACAAAGAAGATCGTAAGCTTCTGCGCGGTCGCGAAATGGCGGCGTATAATTTAATCAAAAAAGACAAACGCGTTGATGCAAAACATATCGTCGTGATGGGTTATTGTTTTGGCGGCATGGGAGCTTTAGAGCTCGGCCGTGACGGTGCGGCTTTGGTAGGTATCGCAAGTTTCCACGGAGCTTTGTCGAATCCCAGTCCGCAGGATGTGAAGAAGATCAAAAGCCCCGTGCTTGTGATGCATGGAGCGTTGGATCCTTACGTTAAGAAAGAAGAAGTGGACGCGTTTGTTAAGGAAATGAACGACGCGAAAGTGGACTATGAATTTATCTCTTACGCAAATGCGGTTCATGGCTTTACTCAAAAGATGTCGGGCACAGATCCTTCACAAGGTGTTGCTTACAATGAGAAGGCAGATCGTCGTTCTTGGCAGGCCTTTATGGACTTCTTAAAAGAAGTTGCTCCGATTAAATAGAGCTACCAAGGCTGCATGCTTGGATCAATTTGCAGAGCTTTTCTTTTGAGCTCTGCATCTTGGATTTTCATATTGCGAATTGTATAGGCGGAACGTCTTTGCTGGCTTTGATCTGTTGAATCCAAGCCGCGCGCGATGATTGTCAAAACTTGCCCGTTGGGATCACGCAAATCACTGAGTCTTGTCATGGCAGAGGCGCTAATACTTAAGTCCTCAGAATAGAGGAACCCTGCAAGCTTCACTTGTAAATCCCTGTCCGTTTTTAGATTGGCAGTTAGAATTGACATTGACGCAAGGACCTTGTCGCTGTCAGTGCTGTCGAGTTGTTTCTTGATTTCCGCAGTGTAGTGCTCTGGCAGAGCCGCTCTTTTGGGGCCTTGCCAGCATTGAAGGACATCTAAGAAGCCGTTATTTTTAAACCACTCAGGTTGAATTTGAGAAGCCGAAAATGTGGGGGGATTCTCGATCGAACAAAAGCTTGCCACTTTATTTCCGCCGAAACCACCTTTGAAAGCGGACTTCAAAGTTTTCTCGTACTCAAGATTCAAAGTTTTAGGCTCAATCCATCCGAGCTTTTCCGCTAAGCCCATCATAGGGAACTTGGTTTCCAGAACAGAATTTAATTTTGGCAAAAGAGCGATGAGCTCATTGGCCGCTTGTTGATTGCCGCGAATTCTTCTTAGGACAGCCAATTCATCTTCAGAAAGTTTCGAAAGATCTTTTCCACGGAAGTACTCTTCGATCGTAAGAAAGTGATCTTTGCGATTGGGTTCATTTAGTAAAGATTCAATTGTGAGCATCTTTTCGTAGCCAGATTTTCTATCGTCAAAGAGCTCGCACTCTTTGCGTTTTGTGGGTGGCGCGCCGACACAAGACGAATAAGCAGTGCCCTTCATCGACGAATTCCAAGGGCCCGAGAAGCGTTGACTGATCTCGGTGCTTTTTTCAATCTGTGAAACCACCTTGGCAGCTTCAAGTTGATTGATGCGCTCTGAGTAGTTTGGAATTTTTCCTAAGTAATTATTTAGAAAGGACGAGACGGTTTTTCCTGAGGGACCGATGGAGTCAAAGCCATAGATTTGCGGAACTCCAGAGAAAACTTTTTGCATCGTCATTTTAAATGACTCACCAATGGGGCTGTATCTTGCGGCGACGATGCGATCCACATATTCTTCAGAGATTCCATCGTTGATCAGAACCTGGCGATATTCCGCCGGAGTTCTGCGATCGATTTTTTTGTCAGCTAGCGTGTTGCAACCAAAAAGATAGACCTCTTTGGGATGGCTTAGAACCCCATCACAGGATTTCGCACAGGCCTTTTTTTCCAGGGTTGAAAGAGGTAAAGTCAGAGGAGAATCTTCTCCGAAAAAAGTTCCACCGAAGTGTCCCGAGATAATCAGAGAGTCGCATTTCACGCCGCTTTCGCAGGCCTTATCGAGCCATTCATCTTGGTTTGTATGGCCTCTTTTGAAATCCGTCAGCTCGACAAACTGTAAATCTTCTTTTTTGTATTTCGAGGTGAAGAGCTTTCGTTCATTGTCTGAATTCAAAGTGATAGTACAGACAGTTCTTTTCGCAAAAGAAGGAAGAGTCGTAAAAATAAGAGCAAATACAAGGAAAGCAAACTTCATAAGGAACTTGTCGGATAAAGAGTCGGTAAATTGAAGGTGTCCGGAACATTTTATTACAATTGGAAAGTTAAAAAATTCTTTAACTTTCGTGAAGATTTGCGCGGATTTTGAACAGTTATGAAATGTTGGCAATTGGACGACCGTGGGGTGGCGACGTGCAGTGGGTTGTGATATCAAAGGCGTTTTCATAAAGGAGTTCCAAGATGAAAACACTTTTACTTACGGCCTTGATCGCACTTTGCTTCGCGATCGGCACGACCCCTTCTCAATCACATGCAAGAACATCTGATGTGGTTCAGGCAAAGAGCAAGGGCAAATCTGAACCTGCTCCTAAAGATCAAGATGAGCGCTCTGGTGGCGGTGAAGGCCACGATCCACGCGAAGAAACCTATGAGGGCAACGATCGCAACAGCGGTGGTTCTTTCGACGGTGGCGGTTATAGCGGTGGAGACGGCGGCGGAATGGGCAGTGAGCTTTTCTATGTGAAGAACTCCGGCAAGGCCCGTGGCGCAAATGTAAAAGTAGAAGATCGCGGTGATGTTCTGATTTACACAGAAATTTCTCAAGAAGATCTAAGTGCCTCAGAAACTTGCACAACAATCACGAAAGTGACGGTAGACAAAGCAACAGGCAAAACATTGGCGACGGATAAAACAGAATACTGCAATCAGTGGCCACTCTAAAATCTCTCGCGGCATAATTAAAAATAAAAAGGCTGATCCCAAGATCAGCCTTTTTATTTGTCCCGAAAAAGGGCAAAAAAAAGCCCGATGTTTCCATCGGGCTCCAAATACTTTTAAAAACCACCTGCAAGACCCCAAGGGACAATGTCCGCCGAAGCCTTGGCGAAGGCCGATTACTTCTGCTCAGCTGCGCGCTTCGCTTGGTATTTCTTAGCAAGTTCTTCTTGGATGTTACGAGGTACTGGCAAGTACTTCGCGAATTCCATAGAGAACTCACCTTTACCTTTAGTAGCAGAACGTAGATCAGTTGAGTAACCGAACATTTCTGTCAACGGTACTTCAGCTTCGATCACACAGTTGCCATCAAAAGCAGTTGTTCCAACAATAGTACCACGGCGTTGGTTGATTTGACCAACCGCTGAACCTTGATATTCATCTGGAACTACAGTTTCAAGCTTCATGATAGGCTCAAGAACTGCTGGTTTCGCTGCAGCGTAAACTTCACGAAGAGCCGCCATACCAGCGATTTTGAACGCCATGTATGATGAATCCACGTCATGGTATGCGCCGTCTTCAAGAACAACTTCAACACCAACGATCGGGAAGCCAATGAGTGGACCTTTAACAGTCTGCTCTTTGAAGCCTTCTTCAACTGCTGGGATGAATTCTTTAGGAATACGACCACCAACAACGTCGTTAGAGAATTTGAATACAGAGCCGTCTTCTTGTGCAGGAAGAGGTTGGATTTTACCAACGATCTTCGCGTACTGACCAGAACCACCCGTTTGTTTTTTGTGAGTGTAATCGAACTCAGCTGCTTGAGAGATCGTTTCACGGTAAGCAACCTGAGGTTGACCAACGATAACTTCACAGTTGAATTCACGTTTCATACGCTCAACATAAATTTCCAAGTGAAGCTCACCCATACCAGAGATGATAGTCTCATTTGATTCCTCGTCACGGTGAACGCGGAAAGTTGGGTCTTCCTTACGGAATTTTTGCAACGCTTTAGAGAAGTTATTAGCTGCAGCTTTGTCCTTAGGAGCAACTGCAAGAGAGATAACTGCATCTGGAACGTGCATTGATTGCATTGAAGCGTTGATGTCTTCAGAACAGAAAGTATCACCAGAAGCACAGTCGATACCGAACAATGCAACGATGTCACCAGCGTAAGAAGCATCGATATCTTCCATCTTGTCAGAGTGCATACGCACTAGACGAGGAATCTTAACGGCTTTCTTGTTCGTTTGATTCGTGATGAAAGCACCTTTTTTCAATTGGCCTTGGTAAACGCGCATGTACGTCAACTGACCGAATGGAGTTTCTTGGAGTTTGAACGCCAAAGCTACAGTCGGTTTGTCAGCGTCTGGGAATAGATCGAATTTCTCTTCGCCTTTGTTAAGGTCAAGAGCTTGTTCTTTCTTTTCTGCTGGAGTTGGCAAGTAGTAAGTTACGCCATCCAACAAATGCTGAACGTTTTTATTTTTGTAAGCAGAACCGCAGAATACAGGAACTAGTTTCAAAGCGATAACACCCTTACGGATAGCAGCTTTGATTTCGTCTTGAGTTGGTTCTTCTTCCATCAAGAATTTTTCGCCGATTGAATCATCGATATCAGCTAAAGCACCGATCATTGTTTGACGGTATTCTTTAGCTTGATCAAGAAGATCAGCTGGGATTTCGATTTCAGTGATTTTTTCGCCGTCTGGACCTTCATTGATGAAAGCTTTCATCTGAACAAGGTCAACGATACCACGGTGTTGGTCTTCCAAACCGATAGGGATTTGAACCATAACTGCATTCAAACGAAGCTTTTCGATCAAAGCATCTTTAACACGGAACGGATTGGCACCTTGACGGTCCAATTTATTCACGAATGCCAAACGAGGAACGCCGTAACGTTTCATCTGACGGTCAACTGTGATTGATTGTGATTGAACACCAGAAACACCGCAAAGAACTAGAATCGCACCGTCAAGAACGCGAAGTGAACGTTCAACTTCAACTGTGAAGTCAACGTGCCCCGGTGTATCGATCAAGTTAATTGTATAATCTTTCCACTGAACCTGAGTTGCAGCAGACTGGATTGTGATCCCTTTTTCTCTCTCTAGATCCATAGAGTCCATTGTTGCGCCAACGCCATCTTTACCACGAACTTCGTGGATCGCGTGGATTTTGCCTCCGTAGAACAAAATACGCTCAGAAAGAGTCGTCTTTCCCGAGTCGATGTGAGCCGAGATACCAATGTTGCGGACCATATCAATATTCCACTTTTTGGACATATTCATACCCTTCGTTATCTGTTTGCCGGGCGTTCATCTTTTCGGAATCGCGCCTGTCGTTAAAGTGATTTTTCTGCACTTCGGGTTTCGAAATAATTCTTGGCCGAAGTAATTTAGCCACTGGTTTTTATTGGTTACTTTTATGAAAGTACTCGAAGTACCATCAATTACATATAGATGCAAAAAAAGAATCTAGCTCAGGCCGACGACGCATGGCAATGCAATTCTATCAGTGCCCCATCTAGGACCACTTTTAAGAGGAAACGGCGTGCTCGGGCGAGCTGATTATCGTAAGCTTGGTGGCATGACTACGGACCCCCCAAAAAAAATAACAGCTAATCTAACAGAACTTCTAAAACAGAACTTTGAGTTTAGCGCCTTTCGTGGCGAGCAAGAAGCAATTTTGCGCAAAGTTTGGGCAAATGAAAATCTCCTCGCATTAATGCCGACGGGTATGGGAAAAAGCCTATGTTTTCAATTCCCTGCAAAGATCCGAGAAGGTCTTGTGATTGTCATTTCACCGCTTATTGCATTGATGCAGGACCAAGTTCTGAAAGCTCGGGATCTGAATATTCCCGCAACCTGCCTCAATTCCACTTTAACGCGCGATGAACGTGAGCAACGTCAGGAAAGATTGGCGAAGGGCGACTATAAACTTCTTTATGTGACCCCAGAACGTTTTCGAAAACCTGAATTTTTAAAGGCCATCGAAGGTCGAAAGATTCAATTGTTGGCAATTGACGAAGCACACTGCATCTCACAATGGGGCCATGATTTCCGTCCAGACTATTCCCGTGTCGGAGAGTTTCGAGCTTTGTTGGGAAATCCTCCGACCTTGGCATTGACAGCCACGGCGACTCCGGAAGTGCAAAAAGATATCTTGGCGAAATTAAATATTCCTGATGCACCGATCATCTCTGCGGGGATTGAGCGTCCTAACTTGGCGCTGCGAGTTCATGATGTTTACGGCATTGATGAAAAGATTCGCGCCATGGTGGCTCTGCGTTTTCAAAGTGAGGGCACTGCGATTATATATTGCTCCCTCATTGGAACTTTAAAGAAGATCTCGTCATCTTTGCATCGCTTGGGTGTCCCACATTTGGTTTACCACGGAGACCTGCCTCCGCAAGATCGCAAACGCAATCAAAAACTGTTCATCTCAGAGGCAAATCCTTTGATGCTTGCGACACCGGCGTTTGGTTTGGGCATTGATAAAAGCAATGTGCGCTTGTTAATTCATTCGGAAATTCCGAGCGCCTTGGAGTCCTATTTCCAAGAAGTGGGGCGAGCAGGGAGAGATGGTAAAGAGTCTTCATGCCACTTGCTGTATGACCAAGACGATGTCAGCATTCAAATGGAATTTTTAAAGTGGTCCCATCCCGAACCGGAATTCATTCGCAAAGTGTATCAGTTGATTGAAGGCAATCGTCTGCGCGTGAATCAGGAAAAGTTCGATTTCTTACGTGAACAAATGAATTTTAAAAATCGTCGTGACTTTCGTGTTGAGGCTGCGGTCAGTATTCTTGAGCGTTGGGGTTGTCTTGAAAAGTCAGAGGACCCATTCCCGTTCCAATGCGTGCATGAACCAACTGCAGAGCAATTTGCCGCAGAAAATGGTCCGCAGGTTTTAAGAGCTCAAAACTCTAAACTTCTTGAAATGGTTCGTTGGGCTACTCAAGATAAAGAGTGCAGGCTGAATTATATTTATCACTATTTTGGTCACCAACATCAAACACCTTGCGGGAAGTGTGATGTGTGTCAAGGAACAGGAAGCACGACCTAACTTCAGAATGCTATTCTGTTTTTTTAAGAGGGAGATTCCGGTGAAAAAATTTTTATTGAGTTTGCTCTTGGTGCCGAACTTGGTCCTTGCGGTGACGAAGCTCCCTCTGGAAAAACTGACTCTACCGAAAGGTTTTTCCATTTCCGTTTTTGCGGAAATCCCTCATGCACGTTCGTTGGCACAAACTGAAGATGGACGTGTTTTTGTCGGAACCCGCGAAGGCGATAAAGTTTATATTATTCAGAATGGCAAAGTCAGCGTATTTGCAGAGGGCTTGTCTGTACCTAATGGTGTGGCCTATCGAAATGGAAAACTTTATGTCGCAGAGATCCCGCGCATTTATGAGTTTGATGTTCCCGCCAAAGTGACGAAGCCTTTAAAGCCTACTCGAACATTGTCTCAAATATTTCCCTCGGATGCGCACCATGGTTGGAAGTTTATTCGCTTTGGTCCCGATGGAAAATTGTATGTTCCCGTCGGAGCGAATTGCAATATTTGTGAAGCAGGGACCGAGTACGCAAGGATTTACCGCATTGATGTGAACGGCACTTCAAAAGAACTTGTCGCCCAAGGCGTGCGCAACACGGTGGGCTTCGACTGGGATCCTGTCAGCAAAGATTTTTGGTTCACGGACAATGGCAGAGACATGCTTGGCGAAGATGTTCCTCCGGATGAAGTGAATCATCTGACCAAATTAGGACAGCATTTTGGATTTCCTTATTGCCACGGAAAAAATATTCTTGATCCAGAGTTCGGCAAAGGAAAGGACTGCGCAAATTACACTCCTCCAGTTGTGGAGTTGCGTGCGCACGTGGCGTCCTTAGGAATGCGTTTTTATACGGGCTCCATGTTTCCGAAGGAATATCAGAACAATATCATCTTGGCAGAGCACGGTTCTTGGAATCGCACGATCCCGCAAGGCTATCGCTTGACCTTTGTGCAACTTAAAAATGGTCAACCGGTGAAAGTTGAAGGGTTTGTTGAAGGCTGGTTGCAGAACGGAGAAGCCTGGGGGCGTCCTGTGGATGTAGAAGTTATGAAAGATGGTTCTTTGCTGGTTTCTGACGATAAGGCTGGTATCATTTATAGAATTACTTATAAAGCTCCAGGAAAGTAGAATTCGTGAAGTTGCATTCCTCCGTTGATTTTCCAGATCCCCGTGACACGATGGCCGAAGGTGTTTTGGCCGTTGGGGGGAAACTTGACGTGGGAACTTTGTATGCGGCTTATACCAAGGGAATTTTTCCTTGGCCTCAAGCGGGTTTTCCGATGCTGTGGTTTTCGCCGGAAAAACGCGGCATTCTGGATTTTGCTGATTTTCATGTTCCAGAAAGTTTGCGTCGTTTTCGCAAAAAAAATCCACAAATTCAAATCACCTTCAACCGAGATTTTCATCATGTCATCGAGGAGTGTTCAAAACAACCTCGGCCTGGACAGGATGGAACTTGGATTTTGCCTTTGATGAAACGCGCTTATTTGGAATTTTTTAAAGCGGGCTTTTGCATCTCTGTGGAAGTGCGCGAGAATAATATTCTTATCGGCGGTATTTACGGAGTCTTAGTGCAAGGAGTATTCAGCGGCGAAAGTATGTTCTATAAAAAGCCCAATGCTTCTAAATTGGCATTGTGGGCACTCGTAGAATACTTAACTAACAAAGGCCATGATTGGATCGATGTTCAGATGGTGACTCCAGTAGTGGGAGCCATGGGCGGCAAGTATGTCGACCGAGAAGATTTTTTGGCCATGCTGGAAGAGCGCCATCGTCAGTTTGAGCGAGAAGGCTGATGCCAGTAAATTAAAATCAATGTTATGCGTGGCGAGCAGGGATCATATTGGATTGCTGTTTTTTACTAAAAAGAAGGTCATTCGCGAGTTGCTTGCTGATATTTAATTAGCGACATAGGCGACATGTTTGAGAATTTATATTTGGAACATTAAAAGTGTCCTATATTGAGATTTTTGAGTAGGGCTTATCTAATTCACTCTAGAACGCCGTCCAAACGTCCGAACTAAATATAAGCAAACTGTTTTTAGAATGCTTTTTAGCGAGGCTTTATGGGGCATCTGATCGTTCTTATTCTCCCATTGATGATTTTTTGTGCAAGTTATTCAGCTGCAGAGGTAAAGTATGCAGATCCAAACGCGACTGATAGTCCCGGATATGGACGGGCATCAACGGGACCCAAAGTAGGTGATCGCCAGGGACCTCCGACTGGGGATGCTAAGGTTTATGATGATACTGTGAAAAACTCGGGTCTCTTTAGAAAAGACTCTCCTTCCTACAGAGGAGGAGAAACTAATACGGGATCGAACTCTCAATCTTCTTCTAACGCCAATAACGAACAGTCCAATGCGACCAACGTGAATTCCGGGAATGATGCGAACGCTGGTTCAGGTACAGGAGCCACAACTGCTGCGGCGCCGGAATCCAATACGTTTTCAAGTCACGGAATAATCTATGATAAAGAGACCGGTGTCAGTGTCGGAGTAGATCCGAATTATAAAGCTGAGCCAGGAGTAAAAACTGCGCCAGAACCTAGGGAAGTCCCGGGTCAGAATGGATCGACGGGGGATGCCGCCGTTGCTGGTGGACAGAGCACTCCAGCAGCAGGAGATGGTGTTGCTGCCGGTGGAGCAGGAGGAGACGCTGGTGGAGCAGCTGGAGCTGCCGGAGAAACTGCCGGAGGATCCGCACCAATATCCGCAGCCGATGCCAAGACCGCCGAGGGCAAGATGGTCCGCAACGATGGTCCCCATGGGCAAATTGTGAACGCCGTCACTGCAATCAATACGCTGGTTGGAACTTCAACCGCAGATGCTAAATTGGTGGTTCCGGGTTTGCCTGCTTTGATGAAAGCAAAAGTGGAGTACACGACATCTCGAGAATCTTGTTTGTCGTCTCAAGCTCAAGCTGAATTTGTCTGTCAGGAAGAGACCAGTCCTCAATTGCAGTCCACTTTGCAAAACGTGAACATGATCGCCGGAGCGTTAAATACGATCGCCGTGAAGGATGCTTGCGGCACCATGGCTAAAGCAATGCGGGTCGCACAGTTAGGTATCACGGGCTACACGGTGGCTTGCGGAGCTTTGAAGTTTCGCTGTGATGCCGCTTGTGGAGCCAGTAAAAAAGCTTTAGCTGAAATAGAAGCCAGTGTTGTGAAACCTGCTGGATGCACTTCGACGAGTACGACTGGTCAGGCAACCTGTGTGACTCTGATGACAAAATATAAAGGCCTGGTTGGTTCCCTTCATCAGGGAGTGAGTGCAGAGATGCAAGTCGCGACTCCGGGAACAATTGGCAAGAATGTAAAGGCTTGTAGTCAGGAATATGGCAGACTTCTTTTATCCGCTGGGATTGGAATTCTCTCGACAGTGAATTCATTCTCTCAAGCGAATAACTGTTCTAAAAATAGTGATGGTTCTTCTCCAGGGAGCCAAGCTGCCGCACCGGTGGCCGCCACTGCGGCTATCAAGGCCACATCGGGAACATCACCAATAACGAGACCGGCAATTGCGGATGGAAATTCAACGGCATCCACTTCAAGCTTGGAGCTGTCGTCCACAAGCCCCAATATCAGTCCGGTTATGACTGGGGGACCCGCCGCAGTGGATCCTTCATTAAATAAAAAAGCTACCGCCGCTCCAGTTGTTCAGAAAACACGGGAAGAATTGGAGAAAGAAGATCCGTACCGAGCTTATTTGCCTGGAGGTTCTAAGGCCGCGAGTCAGGCAGAGGATCCTAAGGTGTCGGGGATGGCTCAATGGCGCAAAGAGGTGACCGGAGCGAATGGTCCAACAAACTTCAATAAGATGCAGGATAGTTATCGTTCGCAGAAGAGCACGTTGTTGGAATATTGATTCTAAAACATGAAGGAGGTTGGCAGTGTGTCTGCGAACCTCCTAGGGACTGATTTCTAAATTTAATTCAAGGCCGCTCGCCAAATCATAGAAAATTCCGTGGCATTGGTTCCATTCAAAGGTGTTTGATCCTTTGTTTTAAATTCTACTTTCGCATTGAACTCTCTTGAAAGAGCGGCAGCTTCCGTTGCATTGCTGGGAACTCGCGCGCCCATACTTGATAATGCTGAAATCGGAATGGAATAATCTTTTGTAGAGATGCATCGGTCGATACCAGCCCACGGGTCATTGCAGAAAAGACCTGAAGAATCGAAAGTTCGGAAGGACACAGTGGCTTGATCTGAGTTCGCTGTGAATTTCCACACTTGGCCAACGTGAACTTCTTTGCTCGACATCTTTTTAAATCCAAAAGCCCAAGGCAATTGCGTTTGAGTATTGTATTCTGTGAATTCTGGGCTGTGGGTTAAGACAAAAGATTTCATGACAATGGTAGAAGCCAAGACTCCATAGGCAGCGGTGAAGCTGCAATGACTTCCATAAGGAAGATTGACCACTCCCACTGTGGAGGAGTTTTGATAGTACGGATTGCTTTCAAAGGATTGTGCATTGATTTTGTTATCAACGACAATATCGTCCTTCGATGCCCATACCAACATCGGAGTTGTTACTTTTTGATCGAGATTCCAGAAGTCGTTATTTTTGAAGTAAGAGTTCGCGGTGCTGGAGGTTCCTCGACGCTGCAAAGAAACAGCATTGATCAGTCCAAGATAATCCGTCATGTCTTTTTTATTGCTGGGAATATTTTGATCCGTCAAGAGATCAGGGACATCAGTTACAGTGCTACGAGCAGCGACAAACTGATCCTTGGTGAGTTTTGTGAACAGATCGCCGACTAAGCCACTACCGTAAAGATTTTGCAGCGTGGGTTTAAGACTGACAACGGGACATACGGCCATCACAGAACTGTAGACTTTTGAGCCATCACTTTGCGGATGCATGTCGTTGTAGGCAGCTCCGAAAACAGCGGCATTTCCTCCAAGGCTCAGACCCATTAAGTGAATACTCGAGATACGATCTTTGAAAGTCCATTGCTCTTTGAGCCATTTTCCGACTTCAAGCACTTCGGCACCTTCAGTCCATCCTCCGATGGAAACAATGTGATTCATGGCGATGTGATCTAAGCCAGTTTGATTGGCTAAGAGCACAACATTGAAGGGGCTTTGATCGAACAGACTCATCAAGCTTTCTTTAAGAGATGCTGATTCCGTCGCGGAACAGAAGACTCCGCATTTGACGACAACCAACGGGCGAGGGCGTGGATCTTGTTTTAACGCGACGATGGCGGGAACCTGTGTGCCACTGGGAAGCATGATAGTGAATGCTTTTATCTGCGGATGTTGAAAGAAGGGATATTCATAGAGGGCCGTCTTTGCTAGACTTGCAACGCCACCGACCCAGGATTTTTTTGTAAGCTCGCCTTCGCACTTGTTAAAATAATCTTTAACAAGTTGATAGAATTCAGAGCTAGAGATCTTCTTGGCGAGCAAAGAGTCTTCAAAGAACTTTGGATCGCAAGCGGGACTCATGTCTTTCGTGCTCAGGCCATCAGGGATCTCGCTGGTCATATCTTTGCCAGCAAGTTCATTGCTGCCTGCCTGTTGAATCACGGCGCGAAGAAATTGTGTCTCACTATTATTGTCTGAACTTAAAGTTTGAGCATGGGACGCGGAAGAAAGAATTAACGAGCTAAATACTAATTTGCTAATCAAAGATGTCATCATTACCTCACGTGCTGAGTAGGTTTTATCGGCTTAAAGCAGGTGAGGTTTACGCAAACACGATACGATCTAGACATTAGAACCTATGATTATTGGAGTTAGCGGCTTTGGTCTTAAGGTCTGAAGTCAGATGCGAGTCTGGAAACTATTTACTCATGTGTCTAATTCATAAACAGGGGGCGACATATTGTGTTTCTTTTCGAGATTTTCACTTGGCATCTCGATTTTAGCGGGGTTTGAGTAGGTATGCCTCTAGCAAAGAAGCTTCCGCGAGGTGCTCTTATGATTTCGAAAAAGGTTTTAGCGTCGTTGTACGTTGTTACGAGTGTTTGTGCATCCCTAGCGTGGGGTGAGTCTGATGCCGCTGCGAAATATGTAGCGGAATACAATCGCGTGTCTGGCGCTTATAACGATATTATGAAGAGTATCGAGAAGGCTAAGAATGGCAATGAGTGGGATGAAAAATTCCATCAGCTTCAAGGCTTTATGAGCAACCCTGGATTTGATAAGAACTCTGGTATTGCCCTTTGTGCCCATTTGAAATCTTTGGATCATCATCAGTTAGAATACGTTGAAAATATCATCGATTCTGAAATTACCAAGATGTCGTTGAAGTCTTGCCGTGCGGAACTTTTGACTCGTATTAATTATGCTTCAAAATTTAGAAAAACATCTTTCGATTTGGATTCAGATATTTCCAATATCCGTCCAATTGCTTTTGAAGAGCGCGTTGTTGATGAGAACTTGAAAGTTCTTAGCAATCAAGGTTTCAAAGACAAAGAAGTGATGTTGACCTTCGACGATGGCCCTACAAAAAATGTAACGCCAAATATTTTGAACGCTCTTAAAAAAGCGGGCGTTAAAGGTGCTTTCTTTAATACAGGTCGTATGGCCATTGCCAATAGCGACATGGTCAAACGTGTAATCGCTGAAGGTCATGTGTTGGGATCGCATTCGTACTTCCATACCTTGATGATGGGTCGTCAAGTGAACCGCGGTAAAATGTCTTATGATTACTTCATGTCTGAGTTCATCGGTGGTCACATGGCCGTTTACTCTGCGGCAAAATTCATTGATCCTTTCTTCCGTTTCCCAAATGGTTGTTCAAATCAAAATATGGCTAGAAATGTCGCGGAATTGGGTTTGAAGAACTTCCGTTGGAGCGTGGATAGCTTCGACTGGCAGTTCCAAGTCAGCAAAAATCCTGACTATGAAAAACGTCGTCAAGATATCTTGAGATCTTTTGTGACGCAGTTGAGAGGTTCGAATAACAGAGGGATCGTGTTGATGCATGATATCTTTAAACAATCTGGAGAAGCTTTGCCTTTGATTTTGAACTACTTGTCTGACAACGGTTTCAAGGTTGTTCTTTTGAAGCCAGCTCATCGTCAAGTGACTCCAAATCAACAGTTCCCACTAGTTACGCAAGCTTACGATTATATCAATGCTCGCGGAATGAAGTTGAGCCAGGTTCGTCCTGCAACAACAGCTGAAGGTGACCCAGTGTCTCCAATTGACTACAAAAGTCCTGTAGACTTCTTTGCCATGTTCCCTCAGCTCACATACCAACAGCATGCTATTGATCCAGCTGCTTCTGAGTGTGAATACAGATAGCACTCAGCGCCTGCCCTAAATCTCCGCAGAGGAGTTGATTGATATTAAAAGCATGATGCATTAGACTGCATCATGCTTTTAATTAATACCCACAAGCTTGAAAAAGCTTTCGCCGGAAAAGTTCTATTCAAAAACGTCAGCCTCGGAATCGAAGAGGGTGACCGCGTCGGCCTGGTCGGGCCCAATGGCGCAGGCAAATCCACACTTTTAAAAATTCTTGCTGGCCGTATGAAGGCAGATAGTGGCGATGTCACTGGTAAAAAAGGTTTGCGGATTGGTTTCCTAGATCAGTCTCCAGAGTTTGAGCCGGGGATCAGCATCTTGGATGCGATCATGAGCGATGCGGACTATAACGAACATATCGGTCCTGCCTATGAGTGGATGGCTCGTTTAGAGCTTTCTCAATTCGGCGATACATTTTTGGTGGAAGATCTTTCCGGTGGTTGGAGAAAACGTGTGGCGTTGGCCCGCGAGCTGGTGCGTGGACCAGAGCTTTTACTTCTGGATGAACCGACGAATCATCTCGATGTCAGCAGTATCTTGTGGCTGGAAGAGTTTTTAGCAAAGGCTCAGTTTGCGACTTTGATTATCACCCATGATCGCTTGTTCTTGCAGCGTGTGACCAATAAGATTTTCGATTTGGATCCAAAGAATCCAAACTATTTGTTTTCTATCGAAGGTGAATATTCTGACTACACAGAAGCCAAAGAATTGATGATGGCCGGACAAGAGGCCAAAGAGTTGACGATGAAGAATACCCTTCGTCGTGAGACAGAGTGGCTTCGTCGCGGAGCTAAAGCGCGTTTGACCAAACAGAAAGCTCGTATCGACAGAGCTTACACTTTGAAAGACGACGTTTCAGATTTGCAGGCAAAGAATGCGGCACGCACCGTGAAGATTGAGTTTAAAGATGCGGAAAGAAATCCTCAGAAGTTGATGGAATTGACCCATGTCACAAAGGCTTATGATGGCCGAGTGTTGTTTAAAGATTTCTCTTATTTGGTTTCACCAAAAACCCGCATGGCTTTGTTAGGGGATAATGGTTCTGGTAAGTCGACATTGATTCGTATCCTATTGGGGCAAGAGCAGCCGGATATGGGAGAGGTTAAGCAAGCCGATAAGTTGAAGGTTGCTTACTTCGAACAGAATCGCGAGACATTAAACCCAAAACAATCTGTTCTTAAAAACATTTGCCCGGATGGAGACTATGTTCATTATCAAGGTCAGTATGTTTTTGCGCGCAGTTATTTAGAACGATTCCAGTTCCATCGTCAGCAAGTGGACCTTCCCGTAGAGAAACTTTCAGGAGGGGAGCAAGCTCGCCTTAGAATTGCACAATTGATGCTTAACGAGGCGCAAGTGCTCGTACTGGATGAGCCAACCAACGACTTGGACGTGGCAACCTTAGCGGTTCTTGAAGAGTCTTTGCGTGAATTCAATGGTGCTGTGATCTTGGTAACCCATGATCGTTATTTTATGGACCAAGTGGCGAAAGAAATTATCGCTCTTCATAAAAATCCAGATGGTCACACCACGATGGAAAAATTCGCCGGTTACTTGCAGTGGGAAGAGTGGTTTGAGGATCAAAAAGATCTTGAGAATCTGAAAAAAGAAGAAGTGAAGCTAGAAGCGAAGTCAGCGGCTGGCAAAACAAAGAAGCTTAGCTTTAAAGAAAAGTTTGAGCTTGAGAACATGGAAGCGACGATTCAGGGATTGGAAGCAAAGCTTGAAGCGGCTACGGCTCAATCAGTTTTGCCTGAGGTTGTGAGCAATGCCACGAAGGTTCAAGAGATCTATGCGGAGATGGCAAAGCTTCAGAGTGAAATTGATAGATTATATGCAAGATGGTCCGAACTAGAAGCCGGCCGATGAAAAAGGCCCATCCGGCTGCGTTGTCGGGCCTTTCACTTCATTCCGACGTGGCGCTGCCACGCCTGCATTTCGTGAAAAACCCTCCGCCTTGCGGCTGGACCTTTTTGATCGGCCGGCGCGTGGGTTGGTCGTTGGGGGGATGGGGAGTTGTGGTGCGGGGCTTTTGGGAAATTTTAAGTGTTTGATGTGTTAAAAAAAGAGCTAGGGATTCCTAGCTCTTTTTTTGTTTTAGATTATGTCTCTTGAATTATTTTGCTACTGAGGCGCATTGAGTGGGGTAGATCTTTCCTTTTTTGAAGAAGATGTTTCCTTCTAGGCTTTTGATTGTGGATGAGAATGTGCCTGCAAATTCTCCGTCTAGGTAGGTGCCGTAGAATGTTGAGACGTAACCGTTGTTAGAGATGGTTGGTTTGCCAACGATGTTCAATGTTGCTGGAGTCAAATCAGGGCGGTAAGTGGCGCTGAGTACGGAATCCAAGCCTCCAAGTTTATCTGTGTCGCGGTGGAAGTTGCCTGCTAATTTTGGACGGGTTGTTGTGGCATCACTGCCATCTTCTAAGAGCGACAAAGTCATTTGTACTGTGTAGGCTGTTTTTACGCTGCCGTTTTCAGTAGGGGTCACGCAACCCACATAAGAACCTTCGAGGGCTTTGTATTGAGCACGAAGACGATTATTGTATTCTTCTTGTGCGCCATTGCCGGGGTTGGCACTTTCATTTACTGAAAGGTGCAAGTCCAAAGTTCCGATCTCGCGAGTTGAAGACTTCACTGATCCAGTGATATGTCCATTCAACACTTTTGCTTTGATCGTATGAACATCGTCGATGTTTGAAGCAGCATCCATGTTCACCAAAGTGAGGCTGCCGGTTTCAGGGATATAAGTTACAGAGAAGTTCGTCAAAGGCGCGCCCGTAGGATTTATTTTCATGTAAGCAGCACTTTGCTTAAGACGAATGCGATCCGTACCATCCGGGTTAGTGCCATCTTTATAGCCCAAGAGACTCAAATTCAGATCGACCTTGTCTTCACCGTTTGATTGGTGCAACGTTCCTGTGTAATAGCCCACAACAGGTTTGAAGTTGTTTTCAGAGCGAGCATTGTCCTCTTCTACTTTTAGTGCCTGTGGCGACGAACCAGATTTGTCTTTGTCGTAAGCACAAGACGCCAGTCCTAAGAATACAAATGCTAGTAGCAACGTTCTCATCATAACCCCCCGGTTATCGCACTTCTTGAGATTGAGCATCAGGAATTAATTCGTCACGAGTTGCCGCCCATTCATTCAAGGCAATATGGTAGTTACCCACTGCTTGGATGTATTGGACTTCAGCCGTCACAAAGTTGTTCATGGCAGTAATCAAAATGGAGATATCAGTTCTTCCCTGGGAATAAGAGCGATTCAATTCCTGCGCTGCTTTTTCACGGAAAGTTTTTTGCTTTTGCGCACTCAAGGCCAAAGCATACGTTTCTTGAACTTTGCGTTCAGCTTGATTCTGTGAATCTTGAACAGTCAAAGTTTGTAGGCTTAGACGAGTCTCTTCCAAGTCTTTGTTGATCTTTTTGTTGATGATGTCTTCGCTTTGCACATCAGAACCAAAATTGTATTTAAACTTTAAACCAACATAGTACTTCGGATGATTTCCTGAGGTGAGGCCCGAATAAGAATCTTGAGAGTTCTCGCCCCAGCCAGATGTGAAAGCTTGGCCAACCAAATTTAAAGTGGGATGACTTTTAGATTTCGAAGCGTCTAAATTTTCCTTGGCTGCTTCAACTTTCAATTTCTGTGAACGAATCGCACGAAGGTCCTCAATATTTTTTGCTGGCAGTTTAGGAACCGCTGGAAGCAAAGTGTTGGTTTCGAACTTCACATCAGCAGCAGGGTCCAAATTCAACAAAGTAATCAACGTTGTAAGGTTGTTTAAGTAATCCGTTGAAGCTGTTTTAACAGCTTGTTCGCGAGTTTCAAACTCTGCTTGAGCTTGAGGAAGGTCGCCGGGATTTGAATATCCTAAAGAGGTTTTACGTTTAACTGCATCGACCAGTTTTTTATAACGGTCTCTTGAGATGATGGCCTCTTTGAAGTTTTCTTGGGCAGAGAATGTTGTCCAGTACTGGCGAATAGCTTCAAGCACGACGTCTTCAAGGTCATTGGCACGTAGGATTTCTTGAGCATCGTAAGCATAGTTAGCGGCATTCACTGTGGCACGATCGGCATTGCCGAAGAAGTTTTGCCACAAAGACTGCTCCAATAGAATCCCAGCATTGTCATTTGTTTGATTACTGGGCTGAGGATTTTGCACGAGCGGATCGACATCCGCTTGTTGTGACAAACGATTTACTTGAACTCCAAGAATAGTTCCAGTGGTAAACGGTTTATTCAGGGTCAAAGTAGTTTTGTACTGCTGGTAGGTATTATCAAAGGGAGTTGAACCTCCGTTGATCAAGCCGATGGACTTGTCATATTGATATCCGGTTTCTGCAGTGACAACCCAATCATAAGTGGACAAGGTTTGTGCTACCGTCAGACGATAGGTTTGATACTGAAGATTTACTTGCTTGGTTTTATAACCTTGGCTCAAGGCAAGTTCTGCCACGAGTTTTTGGTTTAAAGAAATCTCTTTGCCAGTAGCCGTCGGCAAAGGTGCTTGCGCTGGTGTTGGTGTCGCTGCTGGTGCGGCCCAAGCCAAACTCAAAGTTGTCGTACTAAGAAAAAAAAGAAGGCTTTTTACCATGTGACTTTCGTTCCTAACTCAAAGTTGTCTCGTTGAAGCGCGATCTCTTGATTTGAGTCACGCAAACTGCGTTGTGAATATTCCGTGAAGATAGACCATTGTTTTGCGAACTGAAAGTCCAAGCCGAAGTTCAAGCCCATGTAACCAGTTTGTTTTGAAAAATGAGCGAAATCATTGGATGAAGTCTGAGTGTAATTCACAGTTCCGTACTGTGGTGTGAAAGTGAAAGCCAACCATTGTAGGCGATCCCATTGAAGACTTATTGTGGGTCCGACTGCTAACAGAGTTGTATTCAAACGAGCATCACTCACAGAGTAGCCTGTTGGGAAAACCACCGTGGCACTTTGTGATGCAAAGGATGCATTTCCGCGCAGACCGAGTCTCCAAGAAAGAGCTTTTGTTTTCATCTCTGGGCTAAGGAAGCCCGCCGCAAGACCAGGCATGAATGTCGAACCATTTTTATCTAATTCAAAACTGCCAGCGGATTCAGTTGAAACACTTCCACGAGGAGTGAAGTTTTGTGCTGTTAGTCCCGCGAAGTATTGCCAAGTGCGAGTGATGACTTCAGGGCGAGGATCTTTCAAGCGAAGCATGCCGCTGGCAACTTGTACATCAGTCGCGCTTTTTTGAGATTGGCCATCCACACGGCTTTCCGCCATGGCTTGTTCACGCAAACTTAAAGTCGAGCTTGATTTAGAAGATGAGGATTGAGCAAACGCCATTGTTGAAAAGAGAGAAAAGATCAATAAGCCTGCAAAGAAAAACGACTTCATACTTACTCCATCCTTATCGACTGTCTTGATGACGTTAAAGTCATCGACTTGAGCCCAATTTAATTCCCAAATTCAGAAAAATGGGGAGGGGGCCCTTGGGGTTTTCACCCATCGAGGTATAATGGTGCGTTCACAATGGAACCCCAGTGATTAAAAGCGGCGTCAGAAATAGTCTGAGCTGCGGCCAGAGTCAACAACCGATTAGGTTGCTAAGGGTTACGAAACATGCCTGTTTTCAAGGGTTTGAGAGCATCGTGTTGAAAATTGCTAATGACTAATTTACATGGATTGCCTAGAGTGGCGTCCAAATGAGTGCATCCTAAGGAGCTATAGCCCATGAGACTTTCGGATTTATCAATTAGAAACCCCGTTTTTGCGTGGATGTTGATGTTCGGTTTGATGATTTTTGGTCTGATTTCTTTCTCTCGCATGGGTCTTAGTCAGTTGCCCGACGTCGACTTTCCAACGGTGAACGTGTCGGTCACAATGGATGGTGCTGCTCCCGAAGTCATGGAGACTCAGGTCGTCGACCCGATTGAAAGTGCTTTGATGGCGGTGGAAGGTGTGCAGAACATCACCTCCAGCAGTAAATCAGGAAGCGCAAATATCACAGTTGAGTTCGACTTGGATCGCAACATCGACGTGGCCTTGCAAGACGTTCAAGCTCGTGTGGCCGCAACACAAAAAGTTCTTCCAAAAGAAGTGGACGCGCCGACAATTTCAAAAACCAATCCCGATGACCAACCAATCTTGTGGCTTGCAGTTACCTATGACGGAGACCCTCTGTTCTTGGCGAAATACGCACGTGACTTCTTAAAAGATCGTTTCTCGACAGTGGCGGGCGTGGGTGATATCAACTTGGCCGGTTACACCGACCCAGTGATGGAAGTCAGTGTTCGACCAAAAGATTTGATGAAGTATAACATTGCGGTGAATGATGTGATGGATGCTGTTTCCAGTGGACACTCTGAGATTCCAGGTGGCTTCCTTGAAACAGATAAAAAATCTTTCAACGTTCGTACGATGGGTGAGGCGAAAACTATCGATGAGTTTCGCTCTATTGTTATCAGTCGTCGTGGCGGTCAAGCAATTCAAGATCCAACGAATATGGTTAAAATCGGCCAAGTGGCTGATGCGAATTTTGGCCTTTATGAGGTGCGCCGCTTGTCACGCTTCAACGGCCAATCAGCATTGGGTATCGGGATCAGAAAACAACGTGGTACCAATGCTGTTGCAGTAGCGCGCGCAGTTAAAGACAAGATTGTAGAGCTGAACAAACAAATTCCAAAAGGCATGGAAGTTCATGTGAACTTCGACAGTACGAAGTTCATCGAAGACTCTGTTCATGAGTTGACTCATGAGCTGATGATGGCCGTGATTTTGACTTCCTTGGTTTGTTGGATGTTCTTGGGGAGCTGGTCTGCGACCTTCAACGTCTTGCTATCTATTCCGACCTCATTGCTGGGCGCCTTCATTGGTTTGTACTTCCTTGGTTACACTTTAAATACTTTCACATTGCTTGGTTTGACTTTGGCGATTGGTATCGTCGTGGATGATGCCATCATGGTCCTCGAGAATATCTTCCGGTATAACGAGGAAGGGCGAGGACAAATCGAATCTGCGATCATCGGTTCTCGTGAGATTGGCTTTGCTGCGATGGCAGCGACTGCAGCGGTTATCGCGATCTTCTTACCTGTGGCCTTCATGAAAGGGATCATCGGTAAGTTCTTCATGCAGTTCGGTGTGACGATCTCTATCGCGGTGTTCTTGTCATTGGTTGAGTCTTTGACGATCACACCAATGCGTTGTGCAAGCTTCGTTCATCACGGCGAGCGCTCGACTAAAATTGGTAAAGCTTTCGAAGGATTCATGGATCTTTTGAGAGTCAGATACGATGGTCTACTTCGTAAGACGCTGAATCACCGCTGGAAAGTGGTTCTCGGTGCTATCGTATTCTGTTTGTTATCTTTCACTTCATTGAAGTTCTTAGGTAAAGAGATGACTCCGGCTCAAGATCAAAGCGTGTTCATCGCGCGTATCATGATGCCAGTGGGAACGTCTTTGGCTTATACAAATGAACAGACGAAAACTATTGAAGAGTGGGTGTTAAAACGTCCTGAGGTAAAACAAGTCTATGCGGCGGTCGGTGGTTTCGGCAGCAGCACTGCGAAGTCTTCTTCTGACGCCAATCAGGCGATGATGTTTATTTCAATGAAAGAGCCAAGTGAACGTCCTAAAGATCCAGAAACGGGTCGTCGTCTTACTCAGGCGGAGTTTATGCAAGTAGTGCGTAAACATATGTTGACGGTAAAAGATGTTCGTCCGGTTTTGATGGACTTGTCTCAGCGTGGTTTCTCGAGTGGTAAAGGTTACCCAATTGAATTCACAGTTGTAGGAAGTGACTGGGATAAACTTGCTAAGTTCTCGCAAACTATTATGGGTGAGATGGAAAAAACAGGTTTGATGGCCGATATCGATACAGACTACTTGTTGGGTATGCCGGAAATTCAAATCAAACCGAACCGTGACGTTTCTGCGCAACATGGTGTGAGTGTGACAAGCATTGGAACGACCGTGAATGCATTGATCGGTGGCGTGAAGGTCGGCGAGTATCCACAAGGTGGACATCGTTATGATATTCGTGTGAAGTTGACCGATGATGGTAAACCGATGGAGCAAATCAAAACGCTTTTTATCAGCAATGCGAAAGGAAATTTGATCCCACTTCCTCGTGTGACAACTCAGGAAACAAATCCGAGCTTGCAACAGATCTCTCGTCAAAATCGTCAGCGTGCGATTACGATCACGGCCAATTTGAAGCCAGGTGTGAGTCAGCAAGATGCAATGGGTAAGGTTGAAGAGATTGCGGCGAAAACTCTCGAGCCTGGCTACATGATCAACCAAAGCGGTAATGCGAAATCATTTAAGGAATCTTTCCAAAGTTTGATCTTCGCTTTGATCATGGGCTTAGTCATTGCCTATATGGTTCTTGCCAGCCAGTTCAATTCGTTCATCGATCCGGTGGCAATCTTGATGGCCTTGCCATTCAGTTTCTCTGGAGCCTTCTTTGCCTTGCTGGTAACTGGTCAGACTTTGAATATGTATTCGATGATCGGTTTGTTGCTTTTGATGGGTATCGTGAAAAAGAACTCGATCTTGTTGATAGAATTCACGAATACGGTGCGTGACCGCGGAACAGAAAAAGCCATCGATGCCTTGATCGAAGCCTGCCCAGTCCGTCTTCGTCCGATCATCATGACTTCGATTGCCACGATCGCAGCGGCGGTGCCTTCAGCATTGTCTCGCGGTGCTGGTTCAGAAACAATGCGCCCGATGGCCATCTGTTTGATCGGTGGTGTGTTCATGTCGACCGCTCTGACTTTGTTCGTAGTGCCGTGTATGTATTCGCTACTAGATAAGTTCAGAAAACGTGACGAAGTCCGTTCGAAAACAAAAGAAGCTTTCGCAGCTGTAGGCGACGAAGCCCTCGGCTAAAGTGAGACTCAATCTAAAGATAAAAAAACCCACACTTCAAAAAAGTGTGGGTTTTTTTATGGAGCGCACTTTGCTTTGTCACCAAGCTAGTGGTGCAGGTTTTTTCCTTCAATGGCTTCGGCCATCTTAGAAATTTCAGGAATAGAAGAGTGTTTGGCTCCAGCCACCAAATCTTTGACGGCCTCACTGAGTTCAGCAGAACCATGAGTGTCTAAGTAGTGATCCAAAGAATGAAGAGTGACTAACTGAGGGTAGGCCAGACTGGTCGCGAATCCCCCTTGATGTTCATCGCCTTCTTTATTTTGGCCACCGGTTTCAGTTTTTGAACAGTCAGCCAAGCTAAGACAAGGACTTTCATTTAAGACCTCAGAGAAAAAAGAGAGGTCTGCGGCATTGACAATATTTCTACCCAAAAGAAAAACGATAGTTCCGCGATCATTGCGTTTTTCGGCAGGAGTATTTTTATAAAGCTGTCTGAACCGTATTTTGGCATTTTCACTTAAGACCAATAAGGTCGTGTCCATGCGAGGATCATTGTCGTTCTTCGATTTAAGAATTTCCTCAAGAACGTGAACCTGTTCTTCGGCTTTAGGATCCGCAGGAACGTCGCTGCTAATTGCAGTTGATGTTGAAGATTTTTTCCCGTCAGAAGAAGAATTTGCCGAGACGTCACTTGGTTGAAGCGTCGGACTTGGAATGTCCGAACCCTTTTCAGAGAAAGAGTCCGGATTCATATAACGGATGAATAAAAACAAAAGGCCCAGGCTTGCCAGAAAAACTACTAACAAGCGTGTGGACTTTTGCTTAGAGATCATTCTTTAGCTGTTTTCTAGCTGCAAGGTTGCTGATGCGATAAATAGAGTCGTCGCCGAAAAGCTTCGCATCCATTTGAACTTTTTGGTTACAGTTGCTGCAATTCTTCTCGATGTTTTTAAGAAGAACAGCTTGCAATCCGTAGGCGCCAATCGCTTGGTTATCACAGGCAGGCATACCCGCCATTTTAGTTCCAGAGATAATGCCAACAATGTCTTTGCCGTTGTCATCCAAGTAAGGAGTTGGGCAAGTCGCATGGCCCCAGTTTCCATGTTCGTCTTCTGTGTGACGAGACTCATGGAAGATGATGCTGATGCGGAAGATTTGCGGAATATTGTTTTTCACGTAATTCGGAGTGATCCACATTGTGTGAGAATCCATCCAAGGAATCACGCAAGCTGCCACCGCATTGCCACCACCACAACTGTTCATAGAGAACGTTGAAATGCGTTGGCCAAAGAAATCCATCAAGTCAGTGCCATTCAGCGCCGCCTTTGCGAAGATCTGTTGGTAAAGAGCAGAGCCGCCCTTGCCTTCCATTGTCTTTACGAAGCCCAAGTCTTCAGTGATTTGTGTTTTTGTTGATTCAGAAATGCTGCGATCGAATTTTACATCCGCCTGCGCTGCAAGTGCCCCTACTAATAATAACGAAAAGATAATTCCCTTCATTGTGTCCCCCCTAATTTCCAGTCGTAATAAACATTTGTGAGCTTGTCGATAGGATAAATGACAAAGATATAAGTGACACTGTGGGTTACTAAGAAATGTTTTGGCAATGTTCTGTCGAAACATTGGATCACTTTGTAATGCTAAGGGACTGTGAAAAGGGTGTGAAAGAGGCAAAGTTTCTCTTATACCTGTCATTATGAAAATTTTGTTTATGCTCCTTCTTCCATCTTTTGTTTTAGCAACTCCTTTAAAACCCATTAAGTTTGCGACCACAGAAACGCCTCCTTTTCTGAGTGAGCAGATGCCGAACGATGGAGCGGCTGGATACGCAATCAAAGAGCTATTTAAAACCATGAATTACGAGGTCAGCTTTCAGTACTATCCTATCCGACGCGCGAAGGCTGAGACTCTTAAAGGCGATGAAATTTGGGGCTTCGTTCCTTGTTCAGAAAATGATGTCATACCTGGTTTGGTTTTGTCAGATGGCGTTTTTCAAACAACGACATTGATTATTGAGAACAAAGAAAAGCCAATTTCCTGGAACAAACCAGAAGATTTGGGGAAATACAAAGGCAGCAACGGCCGTGGCTATTCTTTGAAAAATCCAATGAAAGGGTATTTTGACAAAGGCATTTTGAAAATCGAGGAATCACCAGATGATGTTTCAGGTCTTTTGAAGGTGGCAAGCAAACGACTAGATTATCATTTCATAGCAGACGGCATGTACAAATTCTTGATCGCAAAGGATCCAAAACTGAAGGCGGTGGCCAGCAGCTTACAAGTGAACCCGAAGCCAGCGGCCCATGTATTCTGGGGGATATGCTTTAAAGAGAAAGATCCACGCAGTATGCAGGTTCTAAAAGAACTCAATGCCAGTAGCGAGAAAAAGAATTTTCAAACCCACGTAGCTGAATATGTTAAAAAAATTGATGCAATGTCAGCTGTGTCAGAAAAGAAAAAAGACGGAAAATAGATTTCCGTCTTCAGTCGGTTTTAAGACCACAAAACATTGCGCATGGAAAGAGATCCCATCTCGAAGCCCTCGTAAGGGTAGCTGACCTTATCGCTTTCATCAGAAGCACCAAAAGTATAAAGAAGCGGATGGAAGTGTTCTGGCGTCGGAACGGATTTCGCCGCAGCCGTGCCGAACTTTTCTTCAAAGTGAGTGAGAGAATTATAGTCTCTCTTCTCAAGGGCTTCTTTAATGTCTTTATCGAACTCGACGGCCCAATCATAGGCGGCTTTTGGCTCGTGCCAGTTGATCAGTCGAAGATTGTGAACGATATTGCCACTTCCTACGATAAGGACCCCTTGTTCGCGCAAAGGCTTCAATAATTTTCCAAACTCGATATGCTGCTCTGGAGTTTTTGAAACGTCGAGGCTGAGTTGATATGTAGGAATATCGGCATGGGGGTACATGTGCGCCAGGACAGACCATGTTCCATGGTCCAAACCCCATTTTTCGTTCAACGTGGATCCAGGCAAAAGTTTTTGCGTCTCATGCGCCAGGCTAAGGGGGCCTCGGGCAGGATACTGCATATCGAAAAGTGGTTTTGGAAAACCATAGAAATCATGAATCGTCGGAGGCTCTGCATTGTAGAGAACTTGCGTTCCTTGTGTCTCCCAATGGGCGGAGACACAAAGAATAGCCTGCGGTTTCGGAAGTTTTTTTCCAAGATCAGTCAAAGCTTCCGTGAATGCATTTTTAGCAAGAGCATTCATTGGGGAACCGTGGCCGACAAAAAGCACAGGCATGCGAGACATAAAATTAACCTTTCTTATCAACAGGCTTGTTAGCTTCGATTTTGATCGACAAAGTGATCTCATCGCCAACTACTGGCCCAGCTTCTACTGCTTTACTCCAAGTCAAACCGTAATCTTGACGGTTGATTTTACCGGTCGCAGAGAAGACAACTTTGTGATTACCAAACGGATCGTTAACGTCACCCAAGTATTTCACATCCAAAGTCACTTCTTTAGTCTTACCTTTCAAAGTCAGATCGCCAACAAGTTTCAAGTTATCAGCTGTGCCGACAATCTTTTTTGTGACAAAAGTCATCTTTGGATTTTTTGCCACGTCAAAGAAGTCTGGGCTTTGCAAGTGACCATCGCGATCTTTGTTGTCTGTATCAACGCTAGCTACGTCAATGTTCAAATTCGCTTTTGATTTTTCAAGTTTTGGATCAATAACGATAGAGCCATCAAACTTTGTGAAGCGACCTTCAACAGTGGCGATCACAAGATGGGGAACTTCAAAACCAATTTTTGAATGGGCTGTATCGATGGCATAAGTGCCAGCCGGAATTGTTTTCGCAGCAAACGCAGAAACACTCATCAAGGTTACAAAAGCGGTGGTTAAAAGCTTGTTCATTTGTCTTTTCCTTTGTTTTTTTCCCCTGACATTTGCCAGGGCAGTTAATTGGACCTGCTTAGTATCGGGGAAAATTGATTATTGCGGTAGGTGACATGGATGGGATATACTGTTGCATATATGGAACAATTAGATTTAAACCAAATCCGTACATTTGTAAGAATCGTGCAGGCGGGAAGCTTCACAAAGGCAGCTGAGGTTTTACATCAGCCAAAGTCCCGCGTCAGTCGACGCCTTGCAGCCCTGGAAAGGGAGCTTGGGGTCCAGCTAATTTATCGCACAACGAGACAGTTTCAACTGACTGATAGCGGCAGAATTTATTTTGAGCGATGCAAGGGCTTGATCGAAGGTTTGGAAAATCTCACTGCCGAAATGAGTGAGGCCACGGCGGATGTTTCAGGAGTCATTAAGCTCACTGCATCCGATGACATGGGGGCCGTGAAATTACCGATCATTTTAGACGAGTTTATGCGCCTTTATCCAAGGGTGCGGTTTGAAGTATTGCTGTCCCAGGCCTATGTGGATTTGGTCAAAGAGTCGATTGATGTGGCATTAAGAATTGGTCGCTTAAAAGACAGTTCATTGAAAGTCAAAAAGGTCACGGTTCTAAGAAATGTGTTCGTGGCGACACCAGGTTTGTTAGAACGCTATCGCAATGCCGATGAATTTTCTGAGTTGGGGAAACTTCCTTACATCTCTTTGGGTACAAACAATCAAGTCAGTGCTGTGCGCACGAATGACGGCAAAAAGATCACAATCAAAATGAACTCCATTTTTTCATGCAACAACCCTTCGTTAGTGGTCGGGATGGCCTTGAGCGGTCGAGGCATTGCCTATGTACCCGAATTTTTGGTATTGGAGCATTTGAAAACAGGTCGCTTGCTGCATATTCATAAAAACTTGCACAGCGAAGAAGTGCCGATCAGCTTCGTTATGCCAGAGCAAAAAGAAGTTCCGTTGAAGGTAAAAAAGTTTGTTGAGTTCGCATCGAAGCGTCTCAAAGATATGTTTAACGAAGTCTAAGTGAGGGGATCTTAGAACGATTTCAGTAGAAGTTTGTAAAGACCTTCATACTGCAAGTGGAACAGAGAAAAAATGGTAGCACTCCAAACGGCTGCCAGCAGACTCATCATCACCAATTGTGGTAAGTTCGCAAGACTGATTTTTGAGGAGGGGCGATTGAGCATGTCATCAATTTGCCCGCGATCTTGCGCTTCTTTAAAGCGTCTTGCCAGGCCTTGAGCTAAGACAATTCTTTGCGACATTTCCATTTTATAAAAATGCACGCCGACTAGGGTCCGAGCCTCTGTGATATTTTCTAGACGAGTCACAATTCCATAGCACGCCATCTGACGTGAACCCGGAGGCGTGAATTGAATTTTGATGACTTCTCCAAGCAGGGGACAGAGATCATCAGGGGCTGTGAAAGCCAACCCAGTCAAAGAAACATTTTTGATTTCAGTGCCTTCTTCCCAAGGAATCTGCTTAGGACCCGCGATACGCACAAGGCTTTCATCCTCGGTATCGAGAATGTATCTAGGAGAGCGGCCGTGATAGCGAGCAAGACTGGTCATACAGACTTTTCGGCAAAAGCAGTTCCATCCTTGATCAGGAAAGTCGCCAGTCTGGAATTTAAATTTGAGAACTCAGGCATTGCATCTCATTATGAGACAGCTTGCTTCTTGCTGAGGGTATGAAACTTGCTCCTTAATTTATATTCGAACAAGGGAGCTTTCGTGTCTACAAAACTGTCTATACTTTTTGCGCTTGTCGGCCTGATGTTGGGTAGCAATACCTTTGCTCAAAAAATCGAGAGTGCCTATGATGTGATGACTTTCGAAGACAGCTTTACTTGTTCTGATAAGTCTCCCCATTATAGCTTCTGCAAAGCGGTGCAGTTCAAGGCGTGGACTGCCCAGGAAAAAGCTGTCGTTGGGGCTTATCTTAAAAATATTAAAGATCCACGTTTGGCCTATTTCTTAAAGACCATCAAGGAAAGAGGCATTACGAAAATTCACCGGGTTGGATTTGCTTCCAGTTGGTATAATAACTCTGCGAAAAGAAGAGTGGAGTTTGTCCGTATCACTGATAAAGCCATCCTGTGGGTTAATCCCGTGACCCATGTTATAGGTTTTACGGATGCATTTTTTAAGACGACGCCTTATATGGATCCCTACGCCCATGTTGAAAGAAAGCAACTCAATGTTTTGCATGAGTTGGTGCACGTATTTGATATTGCGACCGATCACGAGTCTTCTGCAGAAAGATTTCAGGCCGCGTCGGGTTGGACTTGGAATGGAAAAGCTTGGGTGATTAACGGTGTGGACTATGACAAAGCAACAGCAGAGTTTCAGTCAGTTTTGGATTTGGCTAAAAGCAAAGAAACTGCTGCGGCAGCTTACTCTCGAGATCGTGAACGCGGAAGAACCTATGGTTTTCCGACTTTATATGCGATGACCGACGCCCATGAGTCCTTTGCGGAAATCATAAGTTACTATATTTTCGATCCTACTTCGGATAGCTATTATTCGAAAGAACTTGTTCAATATGTAAAATCAGTTTTAAGAATCGAGTAGTCATACTTTTTTAGGCAACCAGTCGATTCACGTGTTTGCAAAGAATCGAGCGACTAACTAAGCGGCCCGACGATATGCTTTGTTGGGATCAAAGAAGCTTTCCGGGAAAGTAAATCCACGAAGTTGGAAGTTCTTAATGCTGCGAGGAACATAGCCTACAGGCATTAATTCTCCTTTGCTATCTAAAGAGAAAACCGTCGCTCTAGTGATCACGTCGCCTTCCATGCCAGAGATTTCCATGATCTCAGTGACAATTCTTTGACCTGAAGCTTGGCGTTTCACCTGAACAATGAAATTCACAGAGTTTGCAATCTGCGCACGTAAGGCTTTAAGAGGAAGTTCGTAGTTCGCCATATAGAGAAGATTCTCTAGGCGAGTTAAGCATTCCTGCGGGGAGTTCGCGTGCAAAGTCGTCATTGAGCCTTCATGGCCCGTATTCATGGCTTGAAGCATGTCGAAGGTTTCTTCTTTGCGACATTCTCCGATCAGAATGCGATCAGGGCGCATGCGCAGTGAGCTGACCACGCAGTCACGGGTGCTAACAGGTTTGGCGCCGTTTTGGACTGACAGAAGTTGCACCCAGTTTTTTTGCTGGATCTTGAGTTCTGAAACATCTTCAATCGTGACAATGCGTTCTTCACTGGGAATTTCGAAGGTCAAAGCTTGTAAGAAGGATGTTTTTCCTGAACCTGTTCCTCCAGAGACTAAGATATTCATCTTAGCTTTGACGGCTTGAGAGAGGAAGTGTGCGGCTTTATCATTCAGGGATTTGTTTTGTACAAGATCCTGAAGGGTGAAGCGCTTACTTTGAAATTTACGAATCGTGATGTACGGATATTTAGGTGTCATCGGTGGAACAACGATGTTGTAGCGGCTGCCATCGGGCAGGGTTCCATCGAAGGAGCTAGCTTGGGATTTATCTTTGCCATCCACGTGTAAAACGGCGAAGACCAAATCCCACAACGCTCGCTCGTCAATAAAGCGAACGCCGGTTTCAACCAGGACGCCTTTGTGCTCAACAAAAATGTGCTCAGGTGAGTTCACCATGATCTCAGAAATTGAAGAGTCGGAAAGTAACGAAGTGAGAGGGCCGTAATCGAGTTTCATAGTCTTTAGTATCGGAACAAAACACCTTCAACTTAATGAGGGCCACTGTTCCTTTTTGAGCCCCAAGTGTAGAGGCGACTGGACTAAAGGTGGGATTTAAAAATGACGCCATCCTTTGAAGGATGTGATCTTGTTTTTTTGATCGCCCTCAAGAAGATAGAAATCTTTTTGATCAGTGAATTCTCCAGCTAGGTGCCAGCCGGGGAAGAGGGATAAATCTTCAGGGTCAATAGCCATTAAAAGTTGATAGTCTTCACCGCCCCATAAAGCAAACTCCAATGGATCTTTGCCCATGGAGGCCGCCAGACGAGACGTTTCGGAGTGAATAGGAAGGCTGTCGCCAAAAACATCGAAACCCAATTCACCTCGGGTGAGAATGAGAGTGTCGTTGATAAGCCCATCACTGCAGTCCATCAGAGCGTGAACTTTGTCAGAGTGTTTTTGCAAATGTTCGACTAAATCCAAACGGGGCATGGGCCGTTTATGGTGATTAGCGCTTTCAGGATACTTTTCTTGCAGATCGTCTCGCAAAGCTAAGAAGCCGGTATGGGAGAGCCCGAGGGGACCACTCGTCAACAAAAGGTCACCGGCTTTGGCTCCAGAGCGAGTCAGTGGCGTTTGACAAGAACCGTGGGCGCTGAGATCCGCAACAATAATTTTTGGAGAAGCACAAAGATCTCCGCCAACAATTTCAACAGAGAATTTATCAGCTAGCTCTGTCATGCCCACATAGAATTCGTCAAGCCAAGTTTCTGTCAGATGTTTGGGAAGAGCTAAAGAGACCAACGCAAAATGTGCATTGGCGCCCATGGCTGCGAGGTCACTTAAGTTCACCGCAAGAATCTTATGTCCGAGGTCAGAAGCTGTGGTGTATGAGAGTGAAAAATGCACATCCTCGACCATCATATCTTGAGAGATCACGGACAACCCGGGAAGGTTCTTAAATACAAATGCATCATCACCCAAAGGGACCACTGTCTGCGGATTATGACGCTGGACGAGGGATCTGATCCGTTCAATGCGATTCCATTCTTTCGGTGTATTTTGCATGTTTTTGTTTCCAGAAGGACATTGCTAAAAAAGTACCTCTATTGTGAAATAGAGAAGTGAGGAGTCAAGGAGGATTCTTGGTCACACCGAAGGCGCCCACGGGGCCGAAAAGAACGTCGAAGAAAAAAACAAATCGTAAGCCCAAGATAGTAGAGCATCCTCTGTCATCTGAAAGTTTATTTACCAGCCGTGAAACCGGTTGGTTGAATTTCAATCGCCGCGTCTTGGCTGAAGCCGAAGATGCACGCAATCCTTTGCTTGAACGTCTCAAGTTTCTAAGTATTTCTGGATCCAACCTGGATGAATTTTTTATGAAACGGGTTGGGGGGCTTAAGCGTCATGTCGCTTACGGCATTTCACCAAAGTCCGCGGACGGAAAAACCCCGTTGATGCAGCTTCAAGAGGTACGTCAGTCCGTGATCCCGATGCTTTTGGATCAAGCAAACTGCTTTAATAAAACTTTGAAACCGGCTTTAGAGAAAGAAAATATTTTTCTTCTGTCCTGGAAAGATCTGACAGAAAAAGAAAAAGAGCACGTTAAGAAATATTATAATAAAAATGTGTTCCCAGTTCTGACACCACTGTCGGTGGATCCGGGGCATCCATTTCCATTTATTTCTAACTTGTCAGTCTCTTTAGGTGTGACGTTGACTTATCCCAACAGTGAAGAAAAACTTTTTGCGCGCCTTAAAGTACCAAAAGTTCTTCCGCAGTGGATTCGCACAGACCCAGAATCGTCAGTCTATCGTTTTGTCAGTTTGCAAGAAGTTATCAAAGAGAATCTCGCAGAGCTTTTCCCGCAAATGCAAGTTTTAGGGGCGATGGTTTTCCGTCTGACCAGAAATGCTGACTCGGATCAAGATCAGGAAGATGCGGAAGATTTGCTAGAGGCCATCGAGGAAGAACTTCGTCAGCGTCGTTTCGCCGAAGTGGTTCGTTTAGAGCATGGCCCGAAGCCAGATCCGTGGATGATCAAATTTTTGATGGAAGAGTTGGAACTGACGGAAGACGATATCTATGAGCTTCCTGGGGAACTTGATTATACAGATCTTTCTGTGATCTCTGATATCAATCTGCCGAAACTTAAATTTGAACCGTACACTCCCGTTGTCACTCCAGCATTCATGGAAGAAGGCGTGGGGATTTTTAATGCGTTGAAGATGGGTGATCAACTTGTGCATCATCCCTTTGAAAGCTTTTCTGCTTCCGTAGAGAAATTCATTCGCATTGCCAGTGAAGATCCGAAAGTCCTTGCGATTAAAATGACTCTTTATCGCACCGGCGACAACAGTCCCTTTATCAGGTCATTGATTCGTGCCGCCGAGCAGGGAAAGCAAGTCGTTTGCCTTGTGGAACTGAAAGCGCGTTTTGACGAGGAACGAAATATCTATTGGGCCACAGAGCTAGAAAATGCCGGAGTCCATGTGGTGTACGGAGTTGTGGGGCTTAAGACCCATGCCAAAACATCTTTGGTTGTTCGCCAAGAACAAGATGGTCTTCGTTGTTATGCCCATATCGGTACGGGAAATTATAATGTCACGACCTCTAGGTTTTATACCGACTTAGGAATTCTGACGGCCCGTGAAGAAGTCACCAATGACATTGTTGAGTTCTTCCATTATTTGACAGGTCGTTCTTTGAAGAACAATTATCAACATCTTCTGATCGCGCCCGTGAATATGTTCACACGTTTTAAAGCAATGATTGAAAGAGAAGCAGAGCACGCAACAGCGGGAAGACCTGCGCACATCATCGCGAAGTTTAATAACTTCGAAGAAAATGATTTAGGCGTGGCCCTTTACGCGGCTTCGCAAAAGGGTACTGAAATTGATATGATCGTGCGGGGCTTCTGCGCTATTCGCCCAGGGGTTCCAGGCTTGAGTGAAAAGTTGCGGGTGACCTCTATCATCGGTCGTTTCCTTGAGCACTCACGGATTTTCTATTTCCGAAACGGCGCTCAGGATCCCGTGGATGGAGAATTCTTCCTAGGATCAGCGGACTGGATGTATCGCAATCTGCACGCCCGCGTAGAAGCCATCGTGCCGGTTTTAGATCGTTCTTTGCGAGAGAAGTGCTGGGAGATTATTCAGCTTTACTTGAAAGAACAACGTCAAGCCTGGATAATGAATTCCGATGGAACTTATTCAAAGAAAGCTTCCAATGACATGGGCATTCATCAGGTTCTGATGCAATCTGCGAAGAGCCGAGTGACGGTGAACGAAGATTCAGAATCACATCTTGAGTAAATAACGAAAGAAAAAGCCGCTTTAGAGAAATCGAGCGGTTTTTTAGAGGCCCATTCCATATGGGTCGGTGAACCAGCACCAGATGCTATCAAAAGTAGTTAAATATGATAGGGCACTGGCCAATTTAAGCAAGTGCTCTATGAGCCGATGCAAATCCAATTTCCATTCATAGTTGTGCCCGAGTCAGGGTACGTTCCTTTCCATATTTTGAGCTGTGTTGTTGACGTACTCTGGATCACCATTTTCTCGGTGTAGTCGGTATTATCAATGTTTGTCATGGTAATGGTACAGACTGGTGTGGTTGTGAAATTTCCTGAGGAAATATTTACCGCGCATGGAGTAGAAACGCTGCTGCATGAACCGCTAGAAAATCCAAACGTACCCGCCGCCATTTTCAAACCATTTAAAGTTCCAGAAAAGTTAGTTGCTTTAACTGTTCCAATAACTTCGAGAGCTTGAGAGGGTGCCGTTGTCCCAATACCAACATTGCCCGACGCTTTAATGGTCATGTTAACCGTGTTATTCGTTCCAAGCGCAAGATCGTCGTTGAGATAATTCACAACTCCAAAGTAGTTGGTGCCAGAACTGCTTCCGAAGCCCACATAGGCACTATCTGCACCGTTGTGCCGGTACATAATTAATGGATGGGCATTTGCAGCGGTATTCTCGAGCTTTAAGACGGAGTTCCAACCGGCACTGCCGACGGAGACAACATGAAGAGGCGTTGTTGGGTTGGAGGATCCGATGCCTATGTAGCTGCCGGCTCCGTAAATTAAATTTCCGATTGAGATTTGATTGCTTGCTGTTGGGGAGGCCACCTGCGCATTGTAGCCGATCGCAATATTGTTAGAACCTGAGGTGATGCCTGAACCTGAGTTATTGCCGAGAGCAGTATTGTTTGCGCCAGTTGTGTTAGCCAAAGCTGAGTTACCAAAGGCCGTATTGTTATTGCTAGTTGTGGTACTCATGAGTGCAGAGTTGCCCATCGCAGTATTTGATTGTCCCGAAGTATTAGCGGCAAGCGCAGCTGCACCAACTACTGTATTTGAACCAAGTGCGCCTGGTCCCTTGCCGACAGTCATACCATTGATAAGGGCATCTCCACCTGCGACGGTTAATTTCGCAGTAGGATTTGAAGTTCCGATTCCGACATTGCCACCGGAAGCAATACGCATTTTTTCATTATTGCTAGTATCAAAAATAATTGCTGCTGCTGATGCATTTGTAACATAGAGGTCATCTGAACCGGCAGTTGCTAAACCTACTGAAGCTTTCCAAGTTCCATTCGCCGACATATCAATACTGGGTGTTCCACCAGAAGGAGAGTCCAATCCCAGTGGAATCGTCGAAGTCGTGAAAGATTTCAACATCAAAGTAGCACCAGTATCAACTGTCGTTCCCATTGCAACATTCCCGGCATTGTTAATAGCGATGCGAGTTGTATTGTTGGTTTTAATGTTCAAGCCATAGTTATCATTGGTGCCAAGATTCGCTGCCGCCGCAAATGAATTTCCACCGTTGTAGAAAGCACCAGATACTTGGGACGCAGGAATCGCGATATTCATACAGGCAAAGGTATCACTGCCAGCTTGCCAAACCATCGTCTGCGCATTCGTACAGTTATTTGGAATTTGCGTAAGACCCGCATTTGATTTTAGGTCGATAAAATTGAAATAAGAACTTGCCCAGTTTGTCGAATTCCAACGCAAGACTTGCGCACTGCCGCTACCGTTGGCGATAGAAACTGTCGGTGTTGTTGTGCCACTCACTGACAAAGGCGCTGAAGCGGAGACACTGGTCACAGTTCCCGCAGTTGGAGTGATCCATTTAAGACCCGTGGATTGTGTAGAATCCGCAGATAAAATTTGTCCATTAGTTCCCGCAGGCAATCGAGCATTGTTAGAACCATCGAAACCCAGTACATCACCTTTAGTTGTCAAAGGTGAAAGGCCATTGAAGGCAGCAAGGGAAGTGGTTGCTCCGGTTCCCCCGTTTGCAACCGGCAAGACGCCTGATACTTCAGTGGCAAGATTAAGAGCCGCTCCGTTGCTGGCGGATGTGATTCTACCTTGAGCATCTATCGTCACATTCGCGCGGGTGTAAGATCCCGGCGTTACCGCCGTATTAGCAAGATTCAAAGTGACTGAGCCTGTCGTTCCGCCACCAGAAAGACCGGTGCCCGCAGTGACGCCAGTGATGGTACCACCGGAAGAGATATCACTGGAACATTCCCATCTTGTACTTGCCGTAACCCACTTAAGAACTTCACCATCAGCGCAGGCGATGTTATTTGGTTTAAGTGTAAGATATTTTCCTGCCACGCTCGAAATGTCAGAAGCATCTAAAGTTACAGCGCCCGTTTTTCCTGCTACAGAGCTCACCGGAAAAGTGATTGCCGTTGAAGACGCAGTGGTAATGCGACCTTTTGCATCAACCGTGAATGTCGCAACAGAACTTGCAGAGCCATAACTTCCAGCAGAAACACCGGAAGTGGTTAAAGTTGGATTCGGATAAGTTCCTGAAAGATCTCCGCCAGCAGCGCCTGACGGAGCCACTCCAGAAATAGTTGTACACGTTGCAGATCCGACAGCATCAAAAATGAGAGTTTGTGATGCAGCACACGTCGGCATTGCAACGGGCTCCCACTGAGAAAGTGCGTTATTATATTTTAAAAAATTACCAGCAGCGGGTGCTGTCGTAGAAATAGCTTTGCCTTTAATTTTATCTACCGACACAGAACCAATACTGCCACTGATATCACCCGCCACGGAAACATTGATCGCCTGACATTGGAAGTTGGATGAAACAGAATTCCAATACATGGACTGATGAGCCAAACAATTTCCCGTAGACACGGCGGAATTAAACGCGCTTTGAGTGAGATAATTTGAAAGAGACGAATTCAAGTTTGTTACGTCACTCATAGAAATTGTTGAACCCAGCCACTGAGTGCCGTCGAATTTCATATATTGACCAAGAGTAGGCACTGTAGCTGAAATAGCATGGCCTTGCAATTTAACGACATTAGGAGAAGGATAGCTGCCTCCTAAATCTCCTCCAGCGGTTCCTGTCGGAGCACGTGCATCCGTAAAGCGTGAATCATCACCTTTCGCGAGAGTTCCAGCAACAGTGCCAACATTTGCGTTGATAGTTGGGATTGAAGCTGTTCCCGATTTTGTAAGGTAAGGACCAGTGACGTTCACATCACTGACCATGCCGCCACCGCCAGCGTCGTTTTGACACGTGAAGTTCGTACCATCATAAGTCAGATACTGTCCTGGCGCACAGGTCTGCAAAGAGTTCTTCAAAACGAAGTCAGTCACAGTCTTGTCGGCAAGCTTTGCAGCCGTGTACGAAAAACTTGCGAAAGGAACAGAACGTACTTCATTGTTCGGGGTGATTGCTTTCCAACCAGTGCCATCGTGAAATTGAACTTTCAAAATACGAATGTCATCAATATTGGCAACGTAACTGGCTCCACCTTCGCAATTCTGAGTGATGGAGTTATTAAAGGCATCGCGAAGATTGTAAGAAGGACCTGTAGGATAAAGACGATTTCCAGAACCAATGGGTACGTCAAAGATACCCTTGGAGCCTTGCATATTAATATTGTCTCTTTGTTCACGGTAAAGAACACAGGTTCCCGTCGCATTGGTGATCTCAAAGGCAAAACTGACATTATTATATTCAAGGGCAGTCCCATCAGTTTTGATGATTCGTCCTTGATATGTAAAAGAGTTCGGAGACGCGAAACTTCGCGAGGGCATCCACGTAAATAGTAATAGGACGAGTGCAAATCTCAGGGACGTACCGTTTTGCATACCTAACTTGTCGGTTTTAAAAGACTGGTAAGGAAGGCTTGTTCTCGGGAATTGTCTTACTCTCGCATTTTGTAATATTCCTGAGTCATATTGAGACAACTCTGGAATCTATTCTGAGATTCCAGAGGTTTTAAATTTCCTCTGTAACCCAAACATAAACACATTTTGATCACGATTGTTTCCTGAAAACTATGTGATTGAACTAACCTTTTTGACCCAAAATGTTTGGTTAATTCATTTTTAACAATTGAAAAGTCACAAATCTTGGCAGTAACTCGATAAGTTCTTGGACAGGCTTTTCATTGAATTTCGGTTTCATTTTGAGACATTTATTCTTAAAAGAAATTTTAACCAGCTTTGACGGCATGGGCCCAGCTCTTGAACAGTATTGAATTAGGAGTGTGTCATGAGAGCGTTAAAATTTGTTCTGACAATCTTAATGAGCTTGTTTTTTTCAAGTCTTTCGTTTGCACAGAAGACTTTGATTTTATATTCCTCAATCGGTATGGGGCACTTAAGTGCATCGCGAGCGATTGAAGAAAGAATCAAAGCAGCTCATCCTGATGCAGAAGTTGAACTTAAGAATATTCGCGACTTTATGTCTCCAACCAGCAGGACAATTGATGAAAAGTTGTATTGGTTTGTCTTTAAAAATCTACCGAGCACCTTTAATAAGGCTTATTTGAAATCCATGGAAAATGGTCTTCAAGTGAAAGACCTTTCAGATATCAAGTCCGGCTATAATGAAGCTTCGCTGTTGGAATATATCAAAAGTTCACATGCAGACACAGTGATCGCGACCCACTATGGCTCAGCAATCAATCTTGGAAATCTTAAAACATCAGGAAAATTGCCGGGCATCAAAACAGCTTGGGTGCATACTGACTATATTGAGCATTACTTCCCACGCATTTCTCAACGCCTTGATAAAACCTTCGTAGGTCACACTGAACTTGCAAAATCTTGGCAGGAGTCTGGAGTCGCGGAAGAAAAAGTCGCAGTGACAGGGATTCCGGTACGCAACCTTCCAGAACCGGGTGAATCTCAACGCCAGCCGGTTCTTGAGGCTATAGGTCTTAAAGCAGAGCCGATTACCTTTGTGATGTCAGGTGGCTCAGAAGGTTTGAAGGATTATACGACGGCAGTGAAATCTTTAGCGAATCAGTTCAAAGAACCAATTCAAATCGTTGCGATCTGCGGAAAAAATGAAAAAGCCAAAGCAGAGTTGGAAAAGCTTGCCGCGTCTTTGCCGACAAATGTGACCTTGAAGCCCCTTGGGTTTATTCCTAATAAACAATTGATCGACCTTGTTTCAGTCGCAGATCTTTATGTGACTAAAGCGGGTGGCTTATCGCCAACAGAAGGAGCTTTGCTAATGAGACCGCTTGTGTTGATCAATGAGTACGGTGGTCATGAAGCAGAAAATGCGGTCTTCTTCAAAAAGACAGGCATGGCTGAAGTTGTTGATTCATCAAAAGATCTTGGCAAGAAGGCTCAAGACGTTTTAGCAGATCCGCCACTTATTCAAACAATGATGGAGCATCAACGTGAATATCGTAACTCCGTTAATTTGGATTATATTGTGAAGTGGTCTTCTGAAGAAAAATCTCAAGAAAGTGTTCAGGTTGACTTGGGACTTAAAGAAGGCGCGGCGATCGAAGGTTCCCACGCCGCTTTGGCAAGATTAGATAAGGACTTCCCAGGTGATGTCGAAGTTCTTTTGAGCTATGCAAAATCAAAAACTGGAACTTATTTCGGTGATGGTAAAGAAAGCAATCCTTTCGGGCACATTGCGATTCGTGTCGGCGAAACAGTTTACACAATCAACCATATGGCAGAGCGTGGCACTGAACCGCACGTTATTCATAAATCAACTTTGCAAGAATATTTGTATTCTATAAAACAAGTTTATACGAATGAGGAGTTTACAGGCATGCAAGGCCAAGCTTATGCTAAAGACACTTTGGCAGTAAGAGTGGATGGAATGACCCCTAAGAGCATCCAGGATATGGTGGCTGAAATCCAGAAAATTGATCAAGATTGGAAAGAGGGTCGTCTTAATTACGTCGCGAAAAGTTGTAACTGTGCAGACGTGACTTTGCGAGTTCTTAAAGCCGGTGGTCTAGTGACAGACGGCAAAGTGTTGAAACGTGCCATCAAAATGCCATTGGATGTTTTTGATGCGGCGGTAAAGGCAGCAGAAAACAGAGGCGACTTGCAAAGCTCTTTGATTCACTATGGATATGTTCAGGGTTCAAAGAATGAATACAAAACTGCAGGTTTCCCATTGAGTCTTTATCAAATCAAGAGAGCGTTAGTTGATATTTTTAAAAAGGGACGCGATAAGATCGAGAATCGTGTTAGCGCACGAATCACAGTAACCAAAGAGTCGGCTGAGGCTCGCTATGAAAAAGTTCGTCCTGCTGTTCAGCCCGTACTTAGCGGATTGCGCTGCGAAGCTATCTTCTTCTAAGAAATAAAAAGAAAAACCGCCAAAACGGACCCGCTAATCACGAGGTCCGTTTTTTATTTTCCCCTAATTGGTCAAACATTGGTGCAAATTACATAGAGTCACGCTAAAGTAGATGACGAATACATCAGGAGAACGCCCGTGGAACTCATCATCATTCGTCATGCCGTCGCAGAAGAACGCGAAGACTTTGCCAAGAAGGGTCAAGAGGATCAACTTCGTCCTTTGACCTTGAAAGGCAGAAAACGCATGCAGAAGATCGCCGTGAAGTTGCGTGACTACGTGAAAAGTTTTGATATTATCGTAACAAGTCCATTTACGAGAGCCCGACAAACTGCAGAAATCCTGTCACAAATTTATTTCGAAACCAAAGTGATTGAAGTGCCAGAGTTGGTTCCGCAAAGTCCACCACCAGCCTTGTTGAAATGGCTTCGTACTCAAGGGCGAAACTATAAGCGCATCGCCATTGTAGGACATGAGCCACATCTGAGTTCTTTCGCAAGTTATCTTTTAACCAGTAAGACCGAAAGTTTTATTGATCTTAAAAAAAGCGGCATCATCGCCCTAGAGCTAGAATCCTTTGCGCAAGCAGAAGTAGGAAGCGCACAGCTTTTGTATGCTATTCCGCCCAAATTTCTAGCGGACTAAAAGCAATTATTTGATTGAAGTTGATCCCGTGTTGCGCAAGCGGAGTGTAGTTGGCGAGTTCTCTCCGGAGCAAACCCCTGTTATATTTCTTAGACGTCCGGACTGGCCTCTTGCTCGACTCTATGACCTCCGACGACCTGCAGGGAGGAAACCTGAAGCCCCTGCTCGCCCTCTTCGGTATTGATGCGAACCTCCACCCCAGCCTTCAGATGATCAAGACTCGAGCCCACAAGGCTGTTGGCATTAAAGTAAATTTCCTCTCCATCCGCAGTCACAACAAATCCATACCCACTGTTGGGATCGAAGCGCAGGACATAGGCGTGTTGCGCCCCTGCAGCAGGATGAGGACGCTCTCTGCGGGTCTCGAACACTTCATCCAGCTTGCGGGTGACCTTGTCAAAGACGTCCCTGATGGCGACGTTGATGTCACTATGGGCATAGTTCATCTCGGGTTCGCGATTCACGACGATGCTGTGGCCGGGAACGTCCAGTTGAACCTGAATATGGTAGATATGCTTGTTACGATGGCGATGCGGCAGCCGAACCGTCACATGAGCCGATATGATTCGGTTCGAATGCCGGATCAACTTCTGAAGCTTGGCTTCAATTTTTTTGGTGATTGTGGATGATACCTTAAAATCTGCGAAATCAATTTCATAGTAGAACATAGTCATCTCCGAATTGATTGCCGTTTATAATATTATAGCTCTCGATCCGAAGATGGAGGCGTCATTGAGGAAATACACTTCCTCTTATCACCACAAGTCCAGCAAACTGCTTTAATGTCCTGCCATTCGATACACACGCACAGTGTGAGCTATGGCAAAGTCATAAATTTGGTCAACTCCCACCGAAGTTTGTAGCTGAACAACTTCTAAAGTTTGGTGATGCGATCAATAATCCAGAAGGAAGATAAAGAACCTATCACATAAGCGGGAAGAGCATAGGTAAACCGCGGCCATGTGATCTTCAACGAATGAAGCACAGCGATAAATCCCAAGACGACTCCGACAAATAGGAGTTGTCCAATCTCAATTCCAATATTGAAAGTCATCAAGGCCAACGGAATTTCTTTCGCAGGAAGACCAACCTCCACAAGAGCCCCCGCAAAACCAAGACCGTGTAAAAAACCAAAAATGACGGCGATAAGGGGTGGATAACGAGATCCAAAAGATAAAGACTTTTGCGAGTCACCTCGTCCTAATTCAATGGCCACTACAAGAATGCTCAGGGCAATCAGAACCTCCACGGGTGCTTGTGGAATGTGCACGATTCCCAAGGCGGCCAAGGATAAAGTCACGCTGTGTCCTAAGGTAAAAGAAGTGATCGTCCAAAGTAGGGTGCGTCTGCTCCGAACCAAAAGGACAAGACCCAACACAAATAGAAGATGATCCCAACCTGACAGAATATGTTCGACTCCGAGAATGATGTAGTCTTTGGCAACTTGCCCAGGGCTTTGCGCAGAGGGAATTATGAAAGAGTCTTGATCTTCCCTTAAGACAGCGCGAACGGTTGTGCCGTTAAGAAATTCTATTCGCAGAAGAGCATCTGTTTTCCAGGCTCCAAGGCCGTCCACTTTAATGACTCCTCCGGCAAGACCAGGTACTGTGCAATTTAGGAGAAACCGTTGGACGAAGGCCACACTGGAAACATGCGGTGTTTCCTCATTCGTGATTTGGCAGTTCGTGGGTAAAATAGGCTTCAGAGGTTCGTCTGCCATTTTTGATACTGGAGTCTTCCAGGTCATTTCGAACTGATTTTGAGCAGACTCTTTGAGCTCCATCAAAGCAGGATCTAAGGGGTGAGCTTGGCTGAAAAACGGAACAGCGCCTACGAATAAGATCATCAGTAAGCACAAGATTCGTAAGTTTTTTCTATAGACTCGCATTGTCTGCCTTCTTTACAAAGTTCCAATCAATGGAAGTGGGATAGAGCTTTCTTAAACGTTCCATATTTTCTTCAACTTGGATGGCGACCTTTTCGCGGGCCATATTGCGAGCAACTTGTGCGCGAAGAACCTCGATGGAAGGAAGAACTTTCGTGTTCCCTTTGTCGACGTGAATCAAGTGACTTCCATAGGGAGATTCTATGGGACCCACCCATTGTCCAACGGGGGCCGCAAAAACCTTAGCGGCAAAGTCTTTGCCGAAGCGTCGTTGTAGCAGTGCCTCACTGGCGGCGCTAATTTGAAAGCCTAGTGGGAACGGATCTGTTAAAGTTTCAGCGTCTTTTTCTGACAGTGAAGAATTTTGAAGTCGCAGCAAAACATCCTTCGCATTTCTTTTAGATGGGGAGCTTATGAAAACATGGGAGAACGTCAGCTGCGGCGCGACCTCAAAATTTTTCAGATTCTGTTCAGCATATTTTCGAACTTCATCATCGGAAGGTATATCAAGCTTGGTTGATTGAGCTAATAAGATTTGCATCTTTTGAATCAAGTGACGTCTGATGACTGTGTCGTCATCTAGTTTAAGTTCGTACGCTTTTTTCAACAATTCATCTTCGGAAGAATATCGCGCACCCTCGCCCAGAGCGCGCATCTTGGTGATCAGACGAAGCCGCACACTCTCATCACCTTTATCAAGCAAAAGACGGCGTGCTTCGCGAACCAGAATTTCGTCGTCAATGGCTTCATGAATCAAAGCGTTGAGCTGCTCTTTAGAGGGTTCATGGCCAATCTGCTTAACGAAGTCGCGACGAAGAGATTGAATCTGATCGGAAGAAATTTGCACGATGGTTCGTTCAGATTTCTCAAGGAATCTGGAAGCCACTCTTTCCATGCCAAAAAGTGCAAATCCAATAAGTATGAAATGAACGGCTCGGTAGTGGAGTATCTTTTTAAATAAAATCATGGTGCATACCAAATCGGAGAAGTCACAGCCCGTTGTTGAACTGTGTTAGGAACAATGCCGCTACAGCATTGTTGATATTCAAACTCTGTGTATCGACTGTTGTTTCGTTCCGGAGTTGGAGGAACAGAGCAATTCACTCCTCGCGAGTTGCAGTAGTATTGATTCCAGCGGCAACTGTTATTTTCCACAACCCGGGCATAATAGAACGCTCTTTCTTGAGGGTTGAACTGCGGATCTTCCCAGACAGAGCAAAGAGTTTTGTAACCGGCACTTTGATCTGGCCTGCAAGTTCTTAAATCCACGGACCCTGGTTTTTGCGGATCTCCTGCAACATCATAGACCTTTTCATGGGTTTGCCCGTTGCTGTCGACCCACCCTTTGATCACTTGAATGCGCTGAAGGGGAGTGCCCGGATTATTTTCCCAACCTGGGTCCTTCGAAGCTAAGATTGCAAATGCCGGACTTGCTTGTTTTTTAAGATTGGCTTTGCAATCTGTTCCCATGCGTGTGGAGCCAGACAAGCAACCTCCCATGGGCACACTGCTTTGATACCCTTGTGTCGCAAAGTCACCGGCTTGGCAAATGGTCTTAGGTAAGTCGAAGCCTCCAAAGAATCGCACCAGAGGCCGTGTGCCGCTTGTTGCATAGGTCTCTCTGCGTTTCAAAGCCTCAAAAATAGAATCTCTTGAGTTCTCTTCGGCCCAGGCTACGGTCATGCCACCAGGATTAGTTTCAAATCCTAAGAAGTAAGTTTCGGAAAGAGCTTCACCGGAAGTGACAAAGCTTTGATCTCCGTGGGCGCCGACCTTAGCATACATGTAGGACTCGCTGGCACCTGGAGTTCCATTGTGATTATCGAGGGCGCCGACAAAACCAAGTTTGAACGGATTGACTCCATTTTTTTGTTCATAGGCAAGACCATCTTTAAGCACATTGCGCGCATAATTGTTGGGAGGAATATTGATGGCGTTGGGAGTGGCCAGGTATTTCCCTGCGAGCTGTCCGTAACTCATATTCTCAAACTCGCAAAGTTCGTCGAAAGTATTCCAGGCCCCTGGGGCCTTCGCAGAGAAGCGGCACTCACTTTGACCTTTGATTTGGAAGATCTCTACTAAGGGTTCCATTTCACTGCGAAGCTTTGCTTCTTCTAAAGTTTCAGGCATGGCGAACATCGCGCCACCGCTCATGTTTGGATTGTGTGGAATAGACAGCACATCGCAACCTGGGATCGCGGCACATTGATCTTTTAATTTTTGCAACATCACTTGCGGAGATCCGATGGCCCCCTGATTTTTACAATCGGGTCCATAGCCACATTTTGTCGGTCCTTCAATATTGCTAATAGGTCGGGGAAGAACATTGCTATTACGGAAAATAATATTGCGATGTAGGTTGTCGCCACCAGTAGCGGCTAAGCAAAACTGATTTGCGCTGCAATCAACGGAAGCTCTTGCGACACCGATACCGTCCCAACAAGCTTTGCCATCAGTTTGGCAAGTGCCCGCAGCGGGCATGGCCGTGTATTCGTAAGCTATGAAACTTGTGAACTTGCATTCATCAGATTGGTCATAGGCTTCCTGGGCATCGGCGATGATTTGTTGCCAAACATTCTTTGCTTGGAACACGCAGTTTTCGCCTTTGATTCCACAGAAGGGAAGGCGAGATGGATTTTCGGGAACAAAATAGGCGCCAGCAAAGATCTCTGCACCCAGCCCACCTCTTAATTTTGCAACTTCTTCTCTAGCTAAGACACAGCTTGGAGATTGAAAGCCATTAGGCACGCATCGTCCCTGAAAGCATTGTTGTCCTGCCGTACTGCAAGGAACGGCGTCTGAACATGCCACCTTTTCTTCCCAAAAGCAGATATTTGTTTCACCCAGTTGTTCGGCATGATCTGTGATCGCGGCAAAATCCAAAGCACGTCCCGGCGGAAGTTGAATCGTGCGAGTTGCCGTGTATTGACATCTTTCCCCAGCTAAACAATAGGGATGGCGAGACACCGCGCCCGCAGGCGAAGTGGGGGGAGGCGTCGTCGTCCCATTGAGCGTATTTATAAATGGAGGCAGTCCAACCTTTTCTCCTTTAGCAAATCGGTAGGCATCCGCTGGCGTATTTCGAGTGTCTAGAGTGGCAGCATCCACAGAGTACTGAGTGTGGAGATGAAGTTCCCCGAAGAAGGGTTGGCGCAGACGAGAGTAATTACTGCAACGCTGGCGCTGTTCAGTTCTTTTGAAAGGCAGGTTGTCTGTGCCGAGTGAAATCAGTGGACAGCTAAAGATTAGACAAAGAAAAATGAGACCCCAGCGATGTTGGCCCATGATATTGATCCTCCAAAGAATAGAGCATTCAGATGAAGAATCTCGCTGTGCTTGTAAGATAGACAAATAAAACCTGTGAACTTGCCGAAAACCAATTTGCGGAGGTTTCAACTGCCAGCATCTTGTTCAGGAAAACATCTAGTCTGTTGTCAAATGCCTAAGAAAGGAGTCGGTATAGCCAATTAAATATTTCAGATTTCAAATAATAGTCAGAGTTGATGGTCTAAAGCATCGACCAAATCAACCCATCACGAAGGCCTACTGCCGGGATGACAATTTTTTCTGTCTCTGCTTGTCGCATGATGGTTTGAACTAAAACCGAAGCCGGAATGATGACGTCAGCGCGATCTGGGCGCAGGCCGATCTTTTCAATGCGATCACGCATTGATACTTGGCGAAGACGATCAATGATTTCCGTAAGCTCTGCCAAGGTCACAAAGCTGCTGGGTGTGCGTTTTAGAAGTTGTACTTTCAGCTGGCCGATACACTCCAAATTGCCGCCAGTTCCAATGGCAAAGTCGACAGGATCATGATCGACGTTGTGGTAAATGTGTTCACCTAGGATCGGTAAGAACTCGCCCATGACGATGTTCAGGTGACTCTCGTTCAACTTTCGCTTCGCAAGAAGTTCTAAAATGCGAACTGTGCCCATGGGAAAGGATTTTGTCGCCAACATCTTCGGACCTTGAGAGAAAGTCACTTCGACACTGCCACCGCCGATATCAATCAGCATGGTTTTTCTAGCATCCAAATCGACTTCTTTGCGAACAGCCAAATGGATAAGGCGACCCTCTTCCGTGCCATCAATGATCTCGATATCAATGCCAGATGCATTTTTTATCTCTTTGACAAAATCTTGTCGATTCTTGGCTTCACGACAAGCACTCGTTGCGACCGCACGACATTTTTGCACCTGCATTTTATGATTGGTTTCGGCAAAACGGCGGAAAGTAGCCTTCGCAATTTCCATGGTCTCTGGTCCGATGCTTCCTAAGGTGAAGACATCATGGCCTAAGCGAACGGGGGCGCGAAATTTTTTATCAACATGCAGGAAAGGAGCGGTCTCTGAAAGATCAGCGACCATCATACGGATGGCGTTGGAACCAATATCGATGGCTGATACTCGGCGTGACACGGTATAATTCTCCTTTGGCAATAGTATATAAAGGTGAGAGCATCAGTGACATGAAAAAGTTGATCTGGCCGTCTTTTTTTATCTCATTATCTGTCGCTTTCTTGTCGTTTTGTGTGAGTTCTCAGGCTTTTGCCTTGGCGGATATTGAGATCACGGGTGAAGCCGACATTAACGCGAGCATTTATAGTTTACCAACCAGCGATCGCGGAGAGTCCGTCTTCAGTGTGCCCTCGCTTCTTTTGGACTTTAACGTGCCATTGAAGGAAGGAAACCTGCTTTTTGTCTCTTTTGAAGGAGCTGAAAAAAGGGACGATCAAAGTAAACCCTTTGTCGTACAAACTCGCGAGGCCTATTTGGATCTAGTCAGCATCTTTGAAGGCATGCATGGACTGCGTCTCGGTTTAATCCCCCAGGCTTGGCAAGAGGCTCAATACCAAGACTGGGATTATCGCTTTTTGGGACCGACTGGTTGGGTGATCACAGAAAAGTGGAAGTATCTTTACTATTCGGATCTTGGGGTGTCTTTCATGTCAGAGCTTCCCGCAGACATGGGGGAGTGGGCTTTCTCTATCGTCAACGGTCAGGGGCGAGATACTGAACAGCCAGAACCTCATAAAGAAATGACTCTGTTCTTGCGTTTCACGAAGTGGAATCCGTGGGCTTTCTCTTTAGGATATTTGCGTGGCACTTACGAAAAGTACGACTCGGACGTAAACTTAAGAGAGCGTATCCAGGCTTCCGTTCTGTATAAACCAGAGGACGATCATTGGCGTGTTGGCTTAGAGCTTTTAGATGCCCATGACCCAGCGGACGCCATCACGGATTTGAAGATGGCAGACGGTGTGGATGTGACAAATTTGACCGGGCAGGCTGTGCACGGACAAGGTGGTAGCATTTATGGGATTGTCAGCACTGGACCGAAGGCAGAAGTCATGTTGCGCTGGGATTATCTGAATGCTGTAGTCGGAGAAAGTGGCAAAGAGTTGAATACTTGGTTGGCCTCTTTGGCTTATCAAGTGACCTCGGATGTGAAGGCTGCGATTGAGGCGGATTACACCAAGTACGGCGAGAACTACGGAAAAGGTGTTCGCGACAACTCAAAAATTGAAATAGCGGCTCAGGTTTTGTTTTAAAATGTTAAGATTCTGTTAGAATGACGAAGAGATACCGTGTTAAGCGGTGTCTTTATTCAATAAAACATATAAATGAAAAATACGGGGGATCCAGATGGAACGTGCCATCGACACTCAACTTGAAGACCTTAAGAAGATGATTCTACTTATGGGTGGTCACGTGGAAAAATCTTTGTCTCAGGTGACGACTGCTCTTCTGACAAGGGATCTCGGAATGTTCGACGAAGTTCATGCCATTGAAAAACGCATCAACGAAGACCATGTTCGTGTCGACAGCGTGTGCATGAATATTTTGGCAAAACAAGGTCCAGTTGCAAAAGACCTTCGTTTGATTTTGTCAGTGATTAAGATCAATAACGATCTTGAACGTATGGGTGATCAGGCTGTGAACATCTCATACTCTGGTAAAGATTATTTGGGTCGTAAGCCGATCCAAGCGCAATTGGGCGACATTCAAAAGATGTCAGAGATTGCGGGTCGCATGGTCAAAGGGTCTTTGGATTGTTTCGTTCGCGGTGATGTGGATGAAGCGAAACAGATTCTTTTGATGGACGACGAAATTGACGCTTTGAAAAGTAAAGTTTTTAAAGATGCAACGGCTCACATGAAAACTCATTCAGAGGACGTGGAAGCTGGGCTGGATTTGATTTTAATTGCAAGAAATTTGGAACGTCTCGGAGATCACGCAACGAATATCGCCGAAGATGTGATCTTTGCCTTCACGGGTAAGGATGTTCGACACGGGGGAAAATTTGGCTGACAATTCAGTTCATGTGCTAGTAGTAGAAGACGAACAAGAGATTCGCGAATTGATGGCCCTGCATTTATTGCGACAGGGCTTTCGCGTCACCGAATGTACTTCAGCGGAAGAAGCACTGAACGAATTGGCCAAAAATAATTTCCAACTCTTCGTCCTTGATTGGATGCTTCCAGGGTTGAGCGGCGTCGACATTGTCGAAAAAATTAAAGCTAAAAATAAAAAGTCTCCGGTTCTGATGGTGACTGCCAAAACAGAACCCCAAGACATTGTGATGGGCCTTGAAAAAGGTGCCGATGACTTCTTGTCTAAACCTTTTAATCCCGCGGTTTTTGTAGCCCGGGTGAAGGCTTTAATTCGCAGATCTGAAGTGGACGTAACTTCGGTCAGTAAGCCTGAAGACGAAGTTTCAGTTGCCGGTCTGCGCGTAAACTTTAAGTCCTACGAGATATCATACAATAACGAGCCTCTTCACTTAACCCCATCGGAATTTAAGCTGCTGGGCGCCTTGGTACAAAACCTCGGGGTGGTGCTAACTCGCGAACAATTGATCGAAAACATTCAAGGTGAAGGCATTAACGTTGTTGGCCGCACCATCGACACCCATGTTTTTGGATTACGCAAGAAGTTAGGCGAGTGGGGAGACCGTATTGAGACTATCCGTGGAGTAGGTTATAGGGTTAAGATGGACTCTGTATGAGTCGATTTGTTAGGTTCCCTTGGCGTCTATATTGGAAGTTCTTTCTTACTCAGGTTGTAGCCTTTAATTTACTACATCTTGCAGTGATTTCTTTGCTGGATTTGCGCTATCAAGTGCGCGCCTTCGTTTATAACGAAGCCCTTCTGAACTTCTTTATTATCAGCATCTTCGTTGCGGCCTTCACGGCATACCGTTTTGCTCGTCCTATTCATAAAGTTATTCTTAAGACTTTGCGCATTGCCAATAAACGCGCCTACGGCGAAATGTTTGAGTCCCAGGATGATGATCTTCTGGACGATGAGGCGGACGATATTTCAGAGCTAGAAGTGGCTTTGAATAAAATCCACAAAAAGATGAAGCGTCGTAAGGCTCAGTTCCTACAAGCCCAAGAAGAGTCCCAAGCTTTTATGAGTGCGGTGGCAGAGGGCTTGGTTAGCGTGAGCTTGGATGAAAAAATTCTTTATTCGAATTCTCAGTTTGCGGCTCAATTTTTAACTGGAACTCAGTTGAAACAAGAAAATCTGCGTCTGAAGGATGCAATCCGTGACTCTGATGTCTTGGAAGGTTTCGAAAAAACCATTCGTCAGGGAAAAGGCAATCGCTTCACAGTCAGACTGTCTACTTTGCTAGACAATCAACCTCGTTACTTTGCGGTTTCAGTCAATCCCATCCGCAATGAAAAAACCAAGGTGATGTACGGCGTAGTCGGAATTTTCCATGACATCACAGAGATGAAAAAAGCCGAACAAATCCGCATTGATTTCGTCGGCAATGCCTCCCACGAGCTGCGCACGCCTCTGACTTCAATCAAAGGTTATGTCGACACGCTCAAGGAAGACGTAAAGACGGGACAAATTCAGCAAGCTGGAAAATTCTTAGATATCGTTTCTAGAAATATCGACCGTTTGATGGATCTCGTAAACGACCTGTTAAGCATCAGCACCATGGAATCCACCAATTCAGAATTGAAACTAGAATTGATCAATCCATTGCAAATCTCAGAACACGTCGTGGCAGAGCTGCATGTCCTCGCTGCAGAAAAAAATATCTCGATCCGAGTGATCGGTGAAGTTCCACCATTCACAGCTGACGCCAGAAAAGTAGAACAAGTCCTACGCAACCTGGTTTCCAATGCCGTGAAGTACATTCCGAACGGAAAGACCGTACAAATCCGTTGGGAAAAAGATTTAAAAAATAACATCATCCTAAGAGTCATCGACGACGGCCAAGGAATTCCCGCAGAACACTTGGATCGTCTCTTCGAAAGATTCTACAGAATCGACAAAGGCCGCACCCGCGACAGCGGCGGCACAGGCCTGGGCTTAGCCATAGTAAAGCACATCATGCAAAGCCACGGCGGCAGCGTCTCGGTAAAAAGCATCGAAAACCAGGGCAGCGAATTCACCTGCACATTCCCGGGAAGAAATTAGAAGTAGGTAAATCTCAGCGCAAAATGCTGAGATTTACAGTATCTGTTTCAAATGGACACGGGAACATTGCAAGCCGATGTATTCGTGTGAAATAAACTTGATCTTGTTAAGATTAAAGCCTGAAGTCCGATGAGTTACGTTATGGAAAAAATAACGTTTATATTTTGGATGATTTTAGCAGCCATTGGTCTTTCTTCAGTCTCTCAAGCGGATTGGCTTCCAGAGTCTGCCGCTCCAATTATTATTGTAAATAGCATTGATAATGTGACCGTTGATAAGGATGGTCTGAGCACATCAATTCGCGAAGTCGAGATGAAGGCTGTTAATGAACAGGGGCGAAGTCATCTTGTAAACCAATCCATTCCATATGTTCCCGATGCAACCAAGGTAGAAGTCTTGAAAGCATCAAGTATTACTGACGGTATCGAGTCTCCTGTAAATATAAAGAAGGTCACGGTTCGAACTGCTGGCGGCGGCAAGGAGGGAATTTCTCATGTCAAAGAAGTTCTTATTCCATTTAATAATATTAAAATTGGATCAATTACAAAATATACAGTCCGCGTTCGAGATACAAAAAATTTAGTCAAGGGCTTGTACTCGATGACTTATGTCTTTGGTACAAATGCACCCGAGTTGGCTGGTAAAGCAAAAATTCGTTCCATAATTCCGCTACATGTAAAAATAAATGATCCCTGGGGAGTTTTGGTTTCAAAGGAGTATAAAGACGGAAAGTATTACGTCTTTGAATTTGAACAAATCAAACCTGTCTTCAAAATTCCATCGGAAGCAAATCCGATTCTTCGCAATGATAAAATATCGATGATTGAGATCAGTACCATGAATAGTTGGAATGCCTATGTAAGTCCCATTGCAGAGAAGTACGAAAAGATTTTGCAAGAGAAAGTCCTGCCTCCGGTATTTCAAAAAATTGTAGATCAGGCTTCGAAGGCGACAAAAATACAGGAAAAGATTGATATCATAACTTCTGAACTGGCTACAGTAATGACCTACTCTGGCGACTGGACTAGTTTTGATAAGATGTTTTTTCCAAAGAAGATTTCCGAAATCGGCAAGCTGAAGGTTGGCGATTGTAAGGATTTTTCGTTGGCGACTGTTGCGATGCTGCGAAAGATGGGAATTGATGCAAATGTCGCTATGACCAAAAGAAAGTCTGGAGGCGGCATTAGTGGTCAAAATTCTGTCATGGTTGAGCCGATTTCGACATCTTTGGTAAGTCAGGGTTTTTTTAATCACGCTATTGTGAAGGTTAAAGATCAGGGTAAAATTATTTGGGTCGATCCAACAAATATGGTTAGCAACTCTGGTTATACGTTTCTTGATATAGCTGGATCTTATACGCTGGATGTTGCGCGTACCGCTATGGAGCTTGAGAAGATTCCCCACCCAGAACTCGGTTCGAGTCGGGTTGATTTTGAGAAGAGCATAAAAATTGCTGCCGACAATACTGTTGAAAGCGTCACAGATTTCGAACTAACCGGGGATTATGCGAAGTATGTTGTGGAGGCGGCACTGGCCAGAAATGAAGATACCGCTCATAAAGTGATGATGGCGTTTCTTCGAACTGATTCGAAAAGTGCAAAAAGTTTCTATGAGGGATTCAATTTCAAGAACAGAGTCGTCGCTTCCCTCAAAGGACGACAAAAGTCACTTGGAGAGTCTTTAGTATTTGAAAAAGACAATAAAAAATATTTCATTGCTCCGCTGGCGCTTTCATTAAAAAGCCTCTCACAAGTGGGGGACAGGCGTGTCACGGATATGAACATGGAGAGCACCTTCTCCGAAAGAACAACATTGAATATAAATGGCTATGATTTTGTTGGCTTCCAGAAGGGTTGCACCATTTTGTCGCCCTGGTTTACGGTTCGTCGAAAATTTATTAAAATCCAAGAAGGATTTCAGGTTCAGGATGTTGTAGACTTTAAAAAAGTGGAGCTATCAGCAAAAGATATTAATTCTGACAAGTTTCAGATGAGTGTTGGAGATGTCGAGTCCTGCGCGATAACACAGGCCGTAGAAATTCGTAAGCTGGATATAAGCGATGGATTCAGTGATCGCTTAAAAGACTATACAATTCAAAAAGCTAAAGATGAATACGAAATTTCAGGACCAAAATCTATCGATGGCGCTAGAAATGCCCTGCATATCGTTGAGCAAATCCTATCAAAGGAACCTAAGGACAAGGAAGCGCGCATTCTCAAAGCTAAAGCAGTCAGAATGGTAGGATATAAGAATAACTCAATTGATCTTATTGAGTATTGGGCTGAGTCTGATGAGATTCTGACAGCCCTGGAGAAGGAATTTCCCCAGGATCCACAAATGTTGATTCAGAAATCATGGTTGGGTTATTTGCGTAAAAATCAAGTGGATATGATGTCTTATTTTAAAAAGGCGTATGCGGTTTCACCTAAGAACTGGAGTCTCTATAATCTGGGGGCGGAGATCTCGGAGCGAATGGAGAAATATGATGCCGCGTTGAAATCTCATGCGAAAGCTCTAGAGTTGGCGAATACAAAATATGAAAAAGGTAGCTCTGCCGTTGGTGTTGCTGAGATGTATTTTAAAAAAAATCAGTATGACAAAGCTATTTCTTATTACAAATATGCTATTTCTGCGAATCCAGAGAATACATGGGTTGCCGGGAACTTCATGGGTATTCTGCATAGACTTGGCAAATGGGATGATGCCATTGCAACTGGCGAAGAAATTATGAAAACTTCCGCCTATGGAGTTGGAAAAAGACTTTTAGCAGATGCCTATGCCGGGAAAGCAAACAGCATTTCTAGAGGGGGGAAAGACAGAGGAAAGAATCTCCTGGAAATGGAAGGATACTATGCAAAGGGCCTTCAAGTTTTGCCATCCAACGCTAAATGTTTAGAGGGAATGACATATCTCTATTTTGAAAAAGCCATGATGACCAACGATCCTGCTGCTGCCCAAAGAGCGTTAAGTTATTTCGAAAAAGCTACCACTGAAGGCAAAATGGAGGCGCAAAAGTTTGCAGGTATTAAAGCATCCCTAGAATCCATTGCATCGGGAAAGTCCAATATGCCGCGTATGCCAGCAAATGTAACCACGACTGTGATCACAACATCTTCAGAAGCGACAACTCGCCCATCGAATCCAGAGAATAAATAAAAAAGGCTCAGTGAAAAACACTGAGCCTTTTTTTATTTTAGAAAAACTCAAAATCTCGCGACTAGTAACGATCGATTTCAAAAGTAGCAGAACATCCGCGAGAAACCCAAACGCGATCATTGTAAATGCCATACGTTTGATTGTAGATGCAGGCATCGTAAGAATTCTGCTGAATCAAATTCACGCGGGAAACGCGGTATGGAGAGAAATAACACTCTTGGTAGTTCCAGTTGTAAGAATCGCAACGAAGATAATCAACACTGCCGCTGTATGGAGGTTGTGGAGGATAAGGAGGTTGCGGTGGATACGGAGGATACGGAGGATACGGAGGAACTGGTGGACGAGGTTCTGGACGTGGCTCTGGGCGCGGGTGCGGATAGCCAGGACCTGGATAAGGATCAGGACGTGGATTTGGACGAGGTTCTGGATAAGGACGTGGGCCACCAGGCGTGATGTAACCGTTGTCTTCAGAATAAGCGGCTCCGTCTTGCGTATCGAACACACTAGCGTGAGCGACTTGAACGAGTGTGAACATTGCGATCAATGCTACGAACATCTTTTTCATGGGTTCTCCTTTTTGAAATTTAAAAAAGTCATAGGGTCAAAATGATTCCATTTTAATCAAACCCATACATAGCTGCAGAAATCATACCCGTGACTTTGGTGTCAGAATGACTTATCTGTTTTTTATGAACACCACGCACCCATTTTATATTCACTTCGAAAAAATCTACGGCGACAGATGGCCGACACTCTTTGCTGCTTTGCAGAAATCAGAAAGCCAAGTTGCTCGCAAGAATATACTCGGTGCGTCGAGTGATGATGGTAAGGCATGGGCTGACTTCAAACAAAAGCCAGAGTTGCCAAATTGTTTTTGGATTCCTGAAGGTCAAAGTGCTCACCCGCAACGTAACAGTTTGCAGGCGGGCTCTGCCGATGAACTGCTAGACATCTATATCATGGATCCAGCCAGTGTGATGGTGGCCCGTGCGTTGGATGTGCAAGCGGGTGATCGTGTTTTAGATATGTGTGCGGCTCCTGGCGGAAAAAGTTTGGTGATGATTGAAGCTCTGGAAGATGACGGAGAGATTTTTTGCAACGATCTTTCGCCAGAACGTCGCGAGCGTTTGAAAAAAGTGATTCAGCAATACGTTCCTCGCAGCATTCGTGACCGAGTTTGGGTGACTGGCAAGGACGGAGTGCAATTTGGTTTGAAAGAGCCAAATGCTTTTGATCGCGTTCTTTTGGATGCTCCTTGTTCAGGCGAGCGCCATATTTTAGAGAATCAAAATGCCCAAGCCGAGTGGAGTCCTCGTCGTACAGAGCATCTTGCTTCTAGGCAGTACTCTTTGTTGGCGGCAGCTCTGCTGGCAGTCAAGCCGGGCGGGCGTATCGTCTATTCTACTTGTTCAATCAGTCCTGCGGAAAACGACGATGTCATTCGAAAGCTTTTAAAGAAAAAGAAAGATGCTGTTCGTTTATTAGAGGCTCCAGTTGGAGTTGGCGGAGAGCGCACAGAGTTTGGTGTCGCTTATATGCCGGACCATTGTGGCTTTGGTCCTTTGTATTTCTCTGTGATCGAGAAACATTAGAATTGCCATCGTGCACATGTCATAAAGGAAATTAGAGCTTTGCGGACAGCAGACTTACTCTTGAAGAGGGGATTAACGAACCCTCAGGGAGCAAGGTATGAGATCAGCTTTGGCCATTGCGATTTTCCTAGTAGCGACAACCTTAGTTATAGTAGCTCAGACTTAGAAATCAGTTGTCGTCTTTTTGGCGGAAGCTATGGCGACGATACTCTTCCAGGGTCAGAAAACCGTAGGTCTTCTTGCGGAAGATTTCGATGGTTTCGGCCTCGATGTCGGCCATGACTTCTTCCATAAATTCAATGGGAATATTTCCCAATTGCATCAGTTGAAGAGTGTAGAGATTCACAATTTTGCGAATGAAGTCCGGAGTCTTCTCTCGCATGTTGGAGGTCTCTTTCAGCTGCGTCGTAATAATATTTATTAAATTATCTTTGTGCATACCTCATTTTTATCGGCGAGATATATTCGAACCTAAGCATTAACGGTAGGAAATTGGCCTAAAGGATGACAAAATAGGACCAATGAAAGCCCTTACTCAGCAAGAACTTCAGACCTTTGTCAGCACTTATAAGGCCATCCTCCAGGGGGCGCAACTTCAAGAGGTTTTAGTCAGTGATCGCGGCTTGGCCTTATCGTTTCGACAAGAGACATCTTATTGGTTGATCCTAGACCTAGTGCCGAACACACCTTCGATCTTGCTGTTTGAGAATCAAAACCCGTTCAAAAAAGGTCCGAAAACAAAGCCCGTCAGTTTGTTTTTGAATTCCCATGCGCGAAATCTTTATGTGCACGATCTCTTCGTTGAAGAGCAGTGGGGGCGAGTTGTAAAGTTGATTTTGAAAAATCCCCATCGTGAATGTGAAGTTGAGATTCGACTTATTCCCAAACAATGCAACGTGATCGTGAAGGCTGAAGGCAAACAAATTGCCTGGGACAAACCTTTAGAACTCAGTGCGCCTCCGCATGTTGAAAATCCCCCGGTGCCTCGTTCCATGGATGAGTTTTATGAAGAGTGGTTTGCAGAGCAAGGCCAGGGTAAAAAGACTTCTTTGGATCCAGTCGCTCAGTGGGAAAAGCAAAAAGAAAAAGATCTAGAGAAAAAGCGCAAAGCCTTGGGAGAGATTCATCGTCAATTGGACAGTGAGAAAGAACTGCTGTGGCAGGAAGCTGGAAATTTTTTAAAGGCTGAAGGTCATTTGGAAGCTCCGGATCACTTGAAGGCCTGTATTGATGGCCGTGAATCTTTAAGTTGGAATATTGAAAACTGTTTTAGTAAGGCAAAGCAATTGGTCGCTAAGAAGGATGGAGCGCGTGAGCGTTTGGCGGAGCTATTAGTTGAGATTGAAAAGCTTGAAAAATCTAAGTTCAACGACAAGTCATCCAAAAACAAATTGGGCGATTTGATGCAAAAGACCGAGGCCCGCGGGCGCAAACTTCATTTGGATTCAGGGGCCTTGGCTTATTGTGGAAAGTCAGCAGCGGACAACTTAGCGTTACTTCGTCAGGCGAAGGCTTGGGATTATTGGCTGCATCTGAAGGATTACCCCGGGGCCCATGCGATCATTCATCGTCAGCGCGATCAAGAAGTTCCTGCGACAGAAATTCAAGAGGTCGCAGCTTGGGTCGCGAAAGAATCGTTGTCATCAAAATCGTTAATGGTGAGGCAAAAAGTCGCAGTGGTGATGGTGGAGTGTCGATTCGTTAGGCCGATCAAAGGTGATAAGCTTGGACGGGTCACTTACCATTCGGAAAAGACATTTCATTTTTCTTTGCGTCAAGCCTGATCATTCTTAGTCGAGACCCTTGACTGAACTACTTCAAGGACTAAACTTTCTTCAGTAGCTTAAGGAGAAGTTAGTATGATTGAAGTGAAGGATCTCACCAAGGACTACGGCCCAAGACGCGCCATTGATCATCTCAATTTTTCTGTTAACAAAGGTGATGTGGTTGGTTTTTTGGGACCTAACGGTGCTGGCAAATCAACAACCATGAAAATCATCACTGGTTTCATGGCGCCTTCCAGTGGAAAAGCTTCCGTCGCGGGCTTTGATGTTTTTGAGAATCCTTTAGAAGTAAAAAAGCGCATTGGCTATTTGCCTGAAACGCCTCCTGTTTATGGTGACATGTATGTGCGTGATTATTTGCGCTATGTTGCCGCGCTCAAAGAAGTTCCTAAAGATAAAATTGAAAAGTTAGTGAATAACGCCATTGAAAAAACCAATCTGGGCGATGTGCAAAAGCGTTTGATCGAACATCTGTCGAAGGGTTTTAGACAGCGCGTGGGCATTGCCCAAGCGATTGTTTCAGATCCAGAGGTTTTGATTTTGGATGAGCCGACCGTGGGCTTAGATCCAAAGCAAGTGGCAGAGATTCGCGATTTGATCAAAGCTCTTAAAGGTCAGCACACAATTATCTTGTCGACCCATATCCTTCCAGAGGTTCAGGCCACCTGTGAGAAGATCGTGATCATCAATCATGGCAAAATTGTAGCGCAAGACAGTATTCACAGATTGTCGACCATGGAAAAAGGTCAAAGTCGTTTGCAAGTTCGTTTGCGCAAAGACGTAGCGGATATGAATTCGGTTCTTTCTGGAATTCGCGAAGTGATTTCTATTCAAGAGGGTGCAACTCAAAAAGAATGGCGCATTGATGTTCAAGGCGGCGACGATATCGTGGATGCGGTGTCATCGTGCTTGGTAACGAAGGGCTTGGGTCTTGTTGAGTTAACACCTTCGAAATTGGATTTGGAAGATGTCTTCCTGAAACTGACTTACGGTCAAGAAACAGACTCCGGCGAAGCCGGGGCAAGATAGGAGGTGGGTATGAGCGGAACACTCACGATCTTTAAAAAAGAAATTAAAGGTTTTATTTTTAGTCCTACTTTTTGGGTGATTTGTTTTTTGGTCAGCCTTGTATTCAGCTGGGTTTACCCTATTCAGCTCAATATGTTCGCGCAGCTCTTGTTGAACTATGTAATGCAACAGAATGTGCCTGCGAATCAGTTGAATATTCATTACGGTGTTTTTCTGCGCTTGCTGTCGTACTTAAATCTGATTTTGATTTTCGTAGTTCCGGCGTTGACGATGAAATTGTTTGCTGAAGAAAAGAAGATGCACACCTTCGATTTGTTGCTGACCTCACCAGTGACCTCATTTCAAATCGTGGCGGGAAAATATCTGGCGGCCCTTGGCGCGGTTTTAGGACTTGTCTTGGTAGCTATTTCCTATCCGCTTGCGACGGCAGCATTGGCGAAACTGAATTGGGCGCCGCTCTTCATCGCCTTCTTCGGAATTTTTTTGGTAGGCGCAGTTTATGCGGCCATGGATTTATTCTGTTCTTCGCTGACCGACAACAGTTTGATTGCCTATGTGGCATCGGTGATCTTTAACGTTTCGATCTGGTTTGTTGGTATTGGTGCAGACGCCGTGGATAGTGCAGCCGCTCGAAAAGTTTTTGAGCATGTATCGCTCAGCTCGCATCTTTCAAGTTTGGTAGAGGGAACAGTTCGCACAAACGGACTGATCTTCTTTGCCAGTATCATCGTGTTGTTCTGCTTTTTGGCGGAACGTGTAGTTGAATCCTCTCGCTGGAGATAATGATGAGTAAGCTTGGTAAAATTTCTCTTTTGTTTTCTGGTTTGTCCTTGGTCTCTTTGGTCATCATTCGTTCCTTGCTGGGCGATTGGGTGCCGTTTTGTTGGGTGGCCCTGGGGATGTCGATCTTTTTCTTTGGCCTATGCCTTTATTGGGATCGTCGCTTCTTAAAAGAGTTTTTCACCATGAAGACGACGAAAGAGGGCATGAGCATGGGCGTGTTGATCACCCTGATGCTCGCTCTTTTGATTGTCGTGAATTATCTCGGGGTGAAGCACTATGCTACTTGGGATTTCTCTACAGCGCATACCAACACCTTGTCGGATCAGTCGGTGAAGCTGGTAAAATCTTTGGATTCAGATTTGAAGGTTTTGTTCTTCTATAAGAAGGGTGTTGAAGGAAACGAAGAAAATCGTCGTATGTTCCGAGAGCTCATCAAAAAGTATCAAGATCAGAACCCAAAGGTTTTGCTTGAATTTGTTGAAGCCAATGAAAGACCAGATTTAGCTAAAGAATACGGTGTCGATAAGGGTAGCGGCGTGGTGTTCTTGGATTACAAGGGTCGTCGCAATCGTATTGAAAAAATTGACGAGCAAGAATTCACCAGTGCCATGGTGAAGGTGACACGCACCCAGAATAAAAATATCTACTTTACAGTAGGGCATGGTGAAAAAAATCTTGAAGATGCTAAAGAGGGATTGGGACTCAATGCCTTAAAGGTCATGCTTGAGAACAATCGTTACACTGTGAAGACCTTGCCTTTGATTCAGGAGACAAAAGTTCCCGCGGATGCCGATGTGGTGATTATTGCCGGACCGGTACAAGGTTTTCAAGCCTTTGAAGTAACGGCGTTGGAAGATTATCTAAAGCGCGGTGGCAGTTTGTTTTTGGCTTTGGAATCCCAAAACTCTGCGGGCTTGGAGAAATTGGTAAAACGACTAGGCGTAGAGCTTGAAAACAACTATGTCATTAATGTGGTTGAAACTGTTTTAGGTAAGGGCGTGAATCAAGGCCCTACTTCGGCGCCGATTTTCTCTCCGATGAATCAAATCACAAAAGGATTCGGGCAGAATGAGGTGACGTTGTATCGCTATCCTCAAGCTTTGAAGCAGATCCCAACGGAAGGTATCACGGTGGATGAGCTGGTGAAAACAGCTCCGAACTCTGTGGCATTCCCCACTTTAAGTTTCAAAGGTGATGGACCTCAAGGCAGCTATGCTTTGGTGGATGAGGTCACTGGCAAGCTATCCCCAGATTCCAAAGATTTCCGTGTGATCATCGCTGGTGACGTGGATTTCATGACCAATCAAATGCTCTATCAAAACCTGAACCGTGATTTGGTTTTGAATTCTGTGGCTGCGTTGGCTAAAGAAGAGAGTTTGATCAGCATCACTGCGAAAGAACCTCAATCGACACAGTTGCTTTTGACAGAGACCAAATTCGCTGTTTTCTTATTTGCTTTCATTATTCCTTTTCCTATTCTGCTTTTGGGTATCAGCATTGGTCTGTGGGTTAAAAGGAGAAATGCCTAATGAAACTTAAAGGTCGCTCCATTCTAGTAATCGCGTTGCTGCTTTTTGGTGGTTACGCATTTTATGACTATAAACAGGATCAAAAAAAAGAAGCGAAGTTTCTGGAAGAATCGCGCCTGATGAATGTGAACTACGACCAAGTGGATACGGTTGAGATTGAAAAGGGTGGGCAAAAGATTCTTTTGAAACGCTCCATTGACGGTTGGGATGTTCAAGAACCCTTGAAAGACTTGGCGGACAATGTTACTGTTGACGATCTTATTAAAAACTCCTCGACCGACAAAATCATTGAAATCGTGAAAGATGCCGACGGAATTGATTGGTCCTTATATGGCCTAGATAAGCCTTTGGGGAAGATCACCTTCTTGACCACTTCAGGACAGAAGGATTCTTTTGAAATTGCGACGAAAAGAAATTTTGAAGAGAACGTTTATCTTCGCAGAAATAACGAATCGCGAGTTCTTTTGGCGAATTCAGTTTGGCAAAATCGCATTAATAAGGCCGTGATAGATTTCCGAGACCGTCGAGTTTTGCGCCATAAGATTGCCTCCGTTGATTCTTTGTATTTAAAAAATCAAGTGGGTTCTGTCGCTCTTGTCTTAAAAGAAGGCAAGTGGATAGATCCAGATAAGAAAAACATTATCCTGGATCAGAACAAGGTGCGAGGGATTCTTATGGGAATCGCGGAAGCCAAGGGTGCGGAGTTTATTGAGGGCGCGGCGCCAACGATGAAGACTTTATTCACGCTGAATTTAAAGCTGGCTGAGAAAGATTGGAAGGTCGAGGTCGGTCAGGCGAAGGATCTTAAAATCTACGCGAAGGTATCTGAACCGAAGGTTGTGTTAAAACTTGAGTCGGGGGCCATGGATAAATTGATCAAACTTTCGATTGAAGACTTGAAAGAAGCACCACCTTCGAAAGAGAATAAAGCGAAGGATCCGTTGTCAGCTCAGCAAGCTGAACTTGCAGAACAGAAAGATAAGAAGTAATGCCGCAAAAGATCGTAGTAAAATCACCCACGCGAGTGGATTTGGCAGGGGGCACATTGGATTTGTGGCCCCTTTATTTGTTTATTAATGGTGCTTCGACAGTGAATGTTGCCATTGATGTTTATACCACAGTCGAACTGACTCCACATGATGATGACACTATTGTCCTTGAGTCTGTGGATCTGAAGTTGCGCAAGGGCTATACGAATTTAATAGATGCTCTTCAGGATCCAGATCCTAAAATGATCTTGCTGCAAACTCAACTGCGTTACTGGATGCCTAAAAAAGGTTTTACTTTGAAAACGTCATCAGACAGTCCAGTAGGGGGCGGTCTTGGTGGCAGCTCAAGTTTGACGATCGGTTTGATGAAGGCTTTTGCGCAATTCTGTGAGCGACCATTTAAAGATGTTCATCAAATGGTGCAGGTGGCTCACAATATCGAGGCAGAGATCTTAAATACTCCGACCGGGACTCAGGATTATTATCCTGCGGCGTCGGGTGGTCTGAATGTACTTCGTTATAGCTATGATGGAATTCAGCAAGAAGTTTTGAATGTTACTAATACTCCCTTGGCTGAAAAGTTCATGCTCATTTACACGGGAAAGGCCCATCACTCGGGTTTGAACAACTTTGAGGTGATGAAGGATTCTGTCACTAAAGATCCAACGACTATTCAAGCTTTGAAAGATTTGAAGGCCATTGCTATCGAGACGGAGCATGCTGTGCGTGCCGGAAACTGGTCAGACCTTGGCATACTTTTTAAACGTGAATTTGAGGCCCGTGTTCGTTTGGCCCCAGAATTTTCAAGTCCTGAGATCTATCGTTTGGCGGAACTCTCTTTGCAGAACGGGGCTGAGGCTGTTAAAATTTGTGGAGCTGGAGGCGGTGGCTGTGTCTTAGTTTGGTGTCCTCCCGAGAAGAAACAAGGAGTGGCAAGCGCATGCCAAAAAGCCGGCTTTCAGGTGATGGACGCAAAACCCGTCAATCCTCTGTAAAAAAGAAGACTACAAAAAAGGTCGTCAATAAAAAGGCGACCTCGGCTGCTCGTGCGAAAAAGTCTACCTCCCCAAAAGCATCTATAAAAAATCCTTCTAAAATATCTGGTAAAGTGTCGGGCAAAGCTCGCCCCGTGGAATCCTCTCATGCGGGAGAAGTGCATCGTTTTATTGGTGTGTCTTTAGGTGGCGGCAAAACAGACAAAGCCTGTGTTGCTATTGTTGAGTACTATCCAAAGCACAAAAAAGTTTTTCTATCTCGTTTAGTTGAAAAGATCAAAAGTGATGAAGTGCACTCCGCTGATTATAAAATCCACGAGATCATCGCTCAATATCACAACGAAATAGATCTTCTGGCTTTTGATGTTCCTTTCCGTCTGCCGCATTGCTTGAACTGTGAAAAAGGTTGTCCCGGTATTGAGGCTTGTAAAGAGCCCCATGTGAAATGGATGTGGGAGTACACACGCAAGCTTCATAAAAAGAAAAAGCCGCGTAAGCTTTTTACTCCCTACACCCAGCGCTGCGTGGAAATGCATTTGTCATCAGAAATCGAAGAACCGTTTATTTTACAACATGCTATGGGAGCTAACTGTGCTCCATTGTTGGCGCGGGCGATGTTCATTCAACGACGTCTGAATTTTCCCTGCATAGAGGTGTTTCCTAAGTTGTCAGTCTGGAGAATTGGTCGTTCATTGAATGTTATGAAGAGTCATTTGCTTTTCCACAAACATGCCATTGGCGGGGATGAAAGTCGTCGCGCGATACTCAGTGCCCTGAGTGCTCACAATGTGGCCTTCGTCTATGACCAAGATGTGAAACTGATGATCGAGAACAATCACGCGTTCGAATCTTTTATTTGTGCGCTTACGGCCTTCTTGCGATTTAAAGGATTGACGGAACCACGTCCTGCGGGATTCCCCGAATCAGAGGATTGGATTGATTTTCCATTGCCTGCGATCAAGTGGAATAGCTTTTAAGTTTTCGCCGATATTAAATCGGATATTTACTCTATCTCGACCAAGGTCCTGAGTTCGAATGCGGCCAGGACCTTGCGCGTAACTCCATGGCTTTTTGTTTGCCTGCACTTACCTGACAGCTCACAATTTTAAGTCTGAATTAACACCACGGAGGTATTAAGTGAAAATTGCTAAGTTTGTTGTTATCGCGATGTTGGTATCTGGCGCTGCTCACGCTGCAGGTAAAAAAGGTTTGTTGCATGAAGTTTCAGGCCAAGGTTATGGATCTGCAGGTTGCGGTTTCGGTTCTATCTTGATGGGTCAAGATGGCAATCAAGTATTGGCTGCGACAACTAACAGTACTTCTGGAAGCCAAACTTTCGGTATCTCTACTGGTACTTTGAACTGCCAACAAGACGCAGTTTTCAAATCTGGTAAAGAAGTTCCAGCTTTCATCGAAGTGAACAAAGTTGCATTGGCTAACGACGCTGCTCGTGGACAAGGCGAAACTTTGGCGGGTCTTGCAAATCTTATGAATTGCGATGCTAAAGCTATGGGTTCTAGTATGAAAAAGAACTATAACAAAATCTTCGTTGAAACAAACATGCAACCAGCTGCTATCGAAGCTAACATCCACCAAGTTGTTGCTTCTAACGGCGTTTGCGGAGCTTAGTCTGCTTACGTTCCGATTTCGTCGGAATAAAGACGTCGATCTTTTCTTTCTAAAAAGCTGAGTGAGACGCAAAATAAGAACGCAGTGGATAAAACCACTGCGTTTTTTATTTCTTTCATTGTGGACACCAGATAATCTTTCAAGCCAGAGGGGATTCCCATGGCTTTGTTTGAACCACAAAAGATTCAAATTGGAAACGGACTTGAGGTAGAACTTCGTCCGGCCCGTGTTTCTGAAGCCAGTCTACTTTTATCGGCTTTTCTGGATATCCTGACAACATCACCCTATGTTTTAAGCACGGTTGAAAGTGCCAAAAAGAAAACCATCGAAGATCAAGAAAAGTGGATCAGTGCTGCCAATGAAGACCCGCATGGGGCTTTGGTCATTGCTGTGCTAGATGGTCGCATCATTGGGATCACCAATATGTTGGGCTTTAAAGACATCAAGCGTTTTCATCGGGCAGGATTGGGGATGTCCATCCACCATGATTTCCGTGGTCAGGGTTTGGGTGAGGCTCTTTTGAAAAAGTTGATTGATGTGGCCCGTGAAATTGAAGATCTGGAAAATTTGGATCTCAATGTCATGGATGTGAATGCTCCGGCTATAAATCTCTATAAAAAATTAGGATTCAAAGAAGTGGGTCGTTACCCAGGTGCGTTCATCCTTGAGGATGGAAGACGCGTTGACGACATTGCGATGTATTTGAAGTTGTGATTGATGAAGTTTGTTGGTTTTTCGGTTTCGGTACTTTTGTTGTTTTCAGTTTTTTCGCCAGCTCAGGCATTGACCTCGGCTTCTGAACTAAATCGGGTGTTGCTGTTTACAGAACAAAATCATCTGGATCAAGATCGTCAGTGGCGAAAGCTGATGCACTATGAAACAGATTTTTTTAGAACCACGGAAAGCCAGGTCGATAGCGCCAATTTTTTCTTTGCTCCCAATGGAAAAAGAAATATGCAAGCCGAGTTGCAGGCCACTATCACTGCTTTTTTTCATGACGATGAAATTCAAGACTCCTATGGGAAGGCACAATGTCGTTTCCCAGCTCGCTATCGTTGGTTGAAGAATCATCTTTCGAAAGAGAACATTCAGTGGCCTGATTTCACCTGCGATCGTTATCTGGCCTTTGCTAAAGGTCTCAAAGGAGAATCCGTTTCTTTAGTTTTCTCTAGTTACTATTTAAACAATCCATCCTCGGCTTTCGGTCACACATTCTTAAGAGTGAACAAAGCTCCCTCTGAACGCGATGGTAAACGCTATGAACTTCTTGATTATGGATTGAACTATGCCGCAGAGGCCGATACAAACAATGCATTCTTGTATGGCTTCAAAGGTTTGTTTGGAATGTTTCAGGGCAAGTTCAAGGCCATTCCTTATTACTTCAAAGTGCGTGAGTATAATAACGCTGAATCCAGAGATTTGTGGGAATACCAACTGCGTTTGAAACCGGAAGCGGTGGATATGCTTATCGCCCATGTGTGGGAATTAGGCCCTGCTCAGATCGACTACTGGTATCTGACAGAAAACTGTTCTTATCACATGCTTTCTATTCTGGAGGCGGCGGATCCTTCAGTGGACATTTTGTCGAAACTGGATCGGTACGTTATCCCAGCGGATACTGTTCGAGTGCTTTGGAATAAAACGGATTTGGTGGAAGGCTATACTTATCGTCCTTCAATTCGTCAGGTGTTCTTTCAGCGCGAAGCCTTGTTGAATAAAGAAGAAAAAGCGGAACTAAAAATTTTAGCTAAGCAAATCAAAGTTCAGGATGAATTCGTTTACTCAGACGCATTCAATAAAATGTCTCAAGACTCCCAGGCAAAAGTTCTGGATGCCTTTATCGACTTCATTGACTTCCGCTATTCGAAAGAAGTTCAAGAGGCCAGCCGCGAAATGCAATTAAAAATGCGTGTCCTCGAAAAACGCAGTGCCATCAATGCAGAGCCGCTAAAGATCACCATCGATCCCACGCCAGAAGAACGTCCTCACTTAGCGCATCCTTCAGGGCGTTGGGGAGTGGGGTATCGTCACACGACCAGTGAAAAAGATTTTGCATTGTTATCCCATCGCTTTGCTTTGCATGATCGTTTGGATCCGGCCGTGGGTTATCCGCGCTATTCTTTGATTAGCTTTTTTGATTTAGATTTTTCATACGGAAATTCATTTTCGGGAAAAGACGAAAAGGAATTTCAATTAGAAAACTTTGCGGCCTTCGAGTTGATATCTGCCAGTGCCTGGTCCGCATTGATCCCAGATCATTCTTGGAGATTCAAATTGGGAGTAGAGCGGACTTACAATGAAAACTTCGTTCCTACTCAGGAAGGCATTCTACGTATGGGCGGGGGCTGGACTTTCTTGTTTGAAAACTTAGATGTTAGCGCACAAGTCCTTGGTGAGGTTCACTATGACGGAGCCCATTCAGAAAATAAACTGTGGGCCGGAGCGGGACCTTTGCTAGAGGTTCATTATCAATGGACCCCTTATTTGTTGTCGCAGGCGAGTGCTCAGTATCGCCGCGATTCGGCATGGGATGTGAAAGATTATTTTAAAACCACTGTAGAAACTCAATACAGCTTTACGAAGACTTGGGGACTGCGCGGTGTGTACCGCAATCAGAGATTCCTTGAGGAATACACGCTTCAGTTATTTAATTATTACTAGGGTCGTTACTACGGCCCTGGAGGATTTATGTCTCAAGGTGCTGACTTTCCCTACTTGCACGGTTTTTCCAAAGACGAACAAGAACGTTTGCGCAAGCAAGCTCGCTTCGGTGAATACACCGTTTATCAAAACGTCAATCTTTCTGGAGTTCAAAATCTTTTAGAGGTCGGCTGTGGTGTCGGGGCTCAGAGCGAAATCATTCTGCGCCGTTTTCCTGAAATACATCTCACCGGGATTGATCGCAGCACCAAACAATTAGGCGCAGCCAAACACCGATTGGCGCAGTTGCCAGGGGCTGAAAGCCGCTTTGATTTAAAAGAAATGGACGCCACGAATATGGAGTTTTCTGCGAACTCTTTTGATGGCGCTTATTTGTGTTGGATCTTGGAGCACGTTCCTGAACCGATTCGGGTTCTTTCGGAAGTTCGTCGGGTGCTTCGCCCGGGTTCTGTGGTCTATGCCACCGAAGTTATGAACGCTTCATTTTTCCTAGATCCCTATTCTCCTAATGTTTGGAAATACTGGATGGCCTTCAATGAATACCAGCTGGAACAAAGGGGAGATCCCTTCGTGGGTGCGAAGCTTGGGAATTTCTTCATGCAATTGGGCTATCATGATATTCACACAGAAGTGAAGACATGGTTCTTGGACAATCGTTATCCACAAGCACGCAAAGACTGCATTGAGTATTGGGCAGAGTTGCTCTTAAGCGCGAGCGAACAATTAATCAGTGCAAAGCTTGTCAGCGAAGATGTTGTCAAAGGGATGAAAGAAGAAATGGCTAAAGTCGCAAATGATCCCAATGCGGTTTTCTTCTATTCATTTGTTCAAGCAAGCGCTCGAACATAAAGGTACTAAGGTGACCCAGAAGATCGTCAGTCTTCTGGGTTAGTATTTAGAGATCGTCTTTACTGAGCCAACCTTTTTTGTAAATCCACGCAAAGATCGCTACGGCGATGAAGAGCATAGCCATTAAAGTAAAGTGATATCCATGCTCAGTTTTCAACTCGGGCATATGTTCGAAATTCATTCCGTAAACGCCAGCGATAAAATTCAAAGGTAAGAAGAAGATCGAAACCACAGTCAGGATGCGCATGATCTCATTCGTCTTATAAGAGGCCTCATTGGTTTTTTGCGACATCAAAGACAAATGAAGATTTAGAAGCCCGGTGATTTCTTCATAAATGCTGTCGGCGTAAAAAGAATATCTTTCAAGAGGCTCTCTGACTTCTTCCATGTCTTGGAAGCTGTGACCAGGAAAGGCTTGTAGTTTATTAAGTACGTCTGTTGAAAATTTAAAGACCTTTCTGAAGACAGAAGTACGACGTTTCACCAGATAGCCTTCGCGCAAAATATTTCGTCGTCGCAAAGAGAACACTCGGCTTTCAATGACTTCAGTTTTAGATTCCAACTCATCCAGTGGCTTGTCAAAGGTCGCAAAAAGAGATCTAATCAAACCATCTAAAGTGATTTTTTCAAAAGGACATTTCATTTTCTTTTCGTCGATGCATTCCAGAGGCAGACGATGGATGGTCAGCACGAAGTCTTTGCCAAAGAAGATAACCAACTTCGTCGAGAGATCTTGCATGGTCCCAGCTTGCGCCTTCGCGGTGACATCAAAAAGCCGCAAAATCATAAAACAAACGGACTCACTCAAACACTGAAACTTTGGCAGATGCTCAGGATCTAAAGAAGTCGCCAAGGGCTGCAAAGGAACCTCAAATTCCTCAGCCAACTGAACAAAGTCTTCCTGTGTTGGAGCTTCAATATCTATCCATTTAAAATCTTGCCATTGATGTTCAAATCGCTTCATCATTCAAGTATGACGAAAATTTCGAAGGTACGCCGTACCTTTTTGAGGCTCAGCGCGTTACTTCTTCTGACAGGATGTCAGAGTTTTTTCTATATGCCGATGAACCAAAAGATTTTCGATCCCGCAAAGATCAACATGAAGTATGAAGATGTTTTTTTGTCGACTCTTTCGGGAAACAAAATCCATGGCTGGTATTTTCCATCTTCGGCGAAAGACGTAAAGGGCACAGTTTTATTTTTCCATGGGAATGCAGAAAATCTGACTTCTCATTTTTTGATGCTTCGTTGGTTGCCCGACAATGGTTACAACTATTTCATATTTGATTACCCTGGGTATGGATTGTCGACAGGAAAGCCCCATCCAGAAAATACCGTGGAGTCAGGCATCGCGGCGGCAGAGTGGCTGCACGAGAAAAAAGAAAAGCGCCCTCTTATTATATATGGTCACAGTTTAGGCGGCGTGATCGCCATGAAAACAGTGGAAGAGATTAAAGACACAGTTCCGCTACGGTGTGTGATTATTGAAGGCAGTTTTTCATCTTATAAAAAAATGTCGCGAAGTGTGTTGAGTCGTCAGTGGTTCACATGGTGGCTACAGCCCGTGACTTATTTATTTGTCAGTGACAAGTATTCACCGGAGCCCATAGATCAAATTGCCCCGATTCCGATGTTGTTCATTCATGGAACAGAGGACAAGGCGGTTGAATCGATAAACTCACAAGAGATGTTTGCGGCGGCGAAGGCTCCGAAGGAATTGTGGATTATTCCTGGAGGCCATCATGGGGACCTCTATGAAATGAATAACGGCGAGTTACGCGCGCGCGTGCTCGATTATATCAAGCACTAAGTAGTTTAAGTCATTTTTTCCAAGACTGTCTAAATAGCCAACACTTCGATAAAGACCTTCTCAACTTTAGAGGTGATAAGGGCTTGGCATCTTCTCTGCACAGGAATTCGCGGATTAAAAACCTATGCAAGGAGTACGTTATGAAATGGGGTCGACTAGGCTTGGCCGTGATCACTCTTATTCAGTTTCAGTCTTTACAGCTTCATGCCGCGACCACAGCTGCTGGAAGAATAAAGGTTGAAGATATTGACTCAAGCCTTTTCCCAATTGAAACGACTCCAGCAACAGGAACTTCTGTTGATGATCTTTTCCCAACTCAGCCGCGTATTCCTGGTGCCAGTGGCAGTCAATCAGGCGGTTCCTCTGTCGGTAGTTCTGGAGGTGGTTCCTCTTCAGGTGGCAGTCAAAAGCCAGGCACTGGAACAAACCCTAAAGATTCAGGCCTTAAAGGTGAGTTCCGTTGTAACCTATTTGAAAATACTGATACAGCTGACATCTTAAGCGCAGTGAATTCATTGAACCAAGCCGTGGGATCACCTTCTTGCGGTGGTGGCAGTGGAATCAATGTTCAAGGTGTTCAAGATAATAATAAGAAGATCTCTGATGCGGTAAAAGCCCTTCAAGGATTCCTTGAAAATCCAGAAACAGTTCAACCTGAAAGTGCGTCGGCGATCGTAAATAACGTAGACATAGCAATTCGCGCTGCCAATGCTTTGGCGACGACATTCGCAAGCACAGACGTAATGAATAAAAACTGCCGCGATCAAATGAGTGGTGGTCAAGTTGCATTGGCATTGAATGATATCGTCAATGGTTTGACTCCTTATGCTTTGATGGCAGCAACAATGACTGGTGGTACAGCGGCGATTCCATTTATCGTGGGTGGCTCTGCGATCACAGGTGCCTTAAGCTCTATGAATAAAATCGTGACCGAGAATTCAACAAAAATTAACGATGCACAAGTTCGTCGTGCAGTTGTTGAGAATACCTGCCAATTCATCCGTTTGGATCAAAAGTATAAATTCTTGATCAAAAATCGTGATGAACAAGTAAGTAAAATCTCTAAAGAGGTCACAAATTCACAAAGAACTTTCAGCGCTAAAATTAGCAGCCTATCTAAGCCTTTGAATAATCTTGTGCTTAGAAAAAATGCTTTAAGTTCGACTTCATTGGAGATCGACAACGATCTTGGCAATGCCGTTGCTCAATTGGCAATGGATAAAGCTTTCGTTACCAGTACGACGGACGATATTAAAATCTGCCAAATTGGTATCCAATTGGCTTCCATGACTCAAGAGTCAGGTTCTTACGTGAACACGATGCTTGGTAGTGTCGATAAGGCAATGATCGCTTACGGTTCTACAAGTATTGCTGAAGCCCGTGCTTTGAAGTTCTCGGGTCAAATCGCTGTGAACAGCTTGAATCAATTTGCCAGCACTCAGTTCACAATGAACTCCGATTTCTCTGGTTGTGCGAAGGCGACAAAGTCATTCGTAGAAACAGTGGAACAATCTGCGGGTCTTTCGAAACGTATTGTTAAGTTGGCGCAAGATAAATTGGATAAAGAGTTGAAGGCGAGCCCGGACTACAATCAGTTCCAGTCTCATTTAATGGCCTTGAATCAAAAACAATTGCAAGCTGAACGCGTAACGGGTTCTTTGGATAACTTGAAAAAATACGCAACAAGTTTCTCTCAGTCTGAAATCGACGCAGAGATGGATCGTCTTCGTGCGGGACTTTTCGGTCAACGTACAATGGGCATCAATTCTCCGGTGATGGCTTGGTTTAGCTATACTCAAGGTTTACACCGTTCTTCTGTGACAAAATTCAAAGAAGGATTGGCAAGCGTTCGTAACAGAGCTTACGCAATGACGAAGTCTGGTCAAGACCCAGTGAACACAACAATGGGTGGTTTGATTGTTAATAGAAGACAAATGGATCAAGATTGGGACAATGCTTTCCAATTGAGACTTTTCGATGCTGCTAATCTTAAAAATGGCACAACAGAGTACACAAATGCCTGTCGTGAACTTCAAGACGTTTGGAACCGTTGGACTGCAGCTGTAGACCATCTTTCCGCTTTGGAATCATTCTGTAGCATGATCGAGCCATACATATACGACAATCGCCAAGAAGACCGTGTTCTTGTGCAAATGTGCCGTGGTGGCCAAAGCACAGCATCTTTCTACGGAGTTTCGACTGTTAGCGATTCGACTTTGCAACAGATGAAAAATACTTTGGTGAAAGAACACACGTCAGAGTGGGCTCTTTTATTGAAAACTAAAGTTGACGCTTTGGCTTGTCCTCAGCCGTCACTGTAAAGCACCAAACTGGGGCAGTGTCAGAAAGTTTGACACCCCCAAACTGCTCCAGAGCTTCTAAAGCGTAATAGAAGCAGCATGGTTTCTGCAAATAAGGCCAATAGATGAAAATCGTCTGTTGGCCTTTTCTATTTTTAGCTCTCTGTCTTTCAGCCTGTGCTCCCGGTAGCAAGGATGAACAGACATCTGTGACGACGACATACTCGCCGCCAACTCCGACTGTTTCTCAAGAGGGAAAATACTCGGTAGTCCACGGTGCGACCGATATCAAAGACATGGCGACGCAATATGATGCCTCTAAGAAAGGCTTAATCCTTCGCGGAAAAATCAATGTTAGACCTGTAGATGGATCTAATCCGTTCACAGTCGAAGTTGATCTAGAAGGAAAATCAGATCGCAACGGATTCGTGGTGATGAGTGCTTCTGCCAATCAGCCAGCCTTGCCACCAGAAGTAAAGTTGGGCGTGAAGGCAACGTGCTTGGGTGACAACCTAGAGTGCACAAGCTCATTCATTGACATCTATGTTCAGTTCCATGACAAAGTTTATCACCATCAAGTTGAGTCGCATGAGACTGCAGCTTATGAAGTTCCTAAGACTGAAAAAGAAAAAGAGACTGATAAAAAGTCTGAACCAGCAGCTCCAACAAAGCCCGCTGCTCCAGTGACTCCGAGCACTCCCGTCGTGACGGACCCTAAGAAACCAAATCCGAAGCCAGCAGAGCCAAAGGTAGAACCTAAGCCAGCTCCGAAGCCAGATACGAAAGAAACGAAACCAGCTCCTACAAAGCCCGCGGAAAAACCGAAAGAGCAGCCTAAGGAGCAGCCAAAAACAAAACCTAACGAGAAACCAGCAACAAAGCCGGAAGTAAAAAAACCAGCGCCTGTTGTCGACGAAGACGAAGATGAAGAGGACGAGGGAGCCGATGAAGCTGCCGACTTCAATGGCCGTTACGTGGGTGATATTCAAGGTGACATCGAGAAAATGTTTGATGAAGGTTCTGACAAGTCCACAGCGCGTGTTCGTTCAAGCAGAGACCAAGTCATCGGTCCTGTGACGAAGGGCCGTTTGGAACATGCGACAAATCTCTTAACTTACCAGATCCTGCATAGACCGACAGGCTTTCACATTGTGAATCCAAAGCGTGAAAGATACTACGGTTCCATTGAATTGGTTTATTTGATTGCGAAAATGGGCGAGTTCACAAAGAAGCTCATTCCTAATTACGTTTTGCCAATCGGAGATCTTTCAAAGAAAGACGGCGGCAAGTTGGGAACACATTCGTCCCATCAAAATGGTTTAGATGCTGACATTGCCTTCTATTTCAGAGACGCGAAGGTTCAAGGAAACTTGTTCTCTGCTTTGCAATCGGGCAAGACCGGCAAACCCATTGTGAGTTGGATGCCAGAAGAGCAGTGGAAATTATTGAAGTTTGCGGTCAGTACAAAGTATGTGGATCGTATTTTCATCCACCAAACTTTGAAAACCGTTCTTTGTCAGCTCGCGATTAAAAACGGTGAAATAAAAGAAGGTCAGAAGGACGGGGATGCTTACGAGCTTCTGCGTCGCCTGCGCCCAGAAAAAAATCACTATAATCACTTCCATATGCGAGTGAAATGCTCAAAAACGCAGGTGCGCTGCCGTCAAATGGCGGATCCAGCCCCAGGTACGGGCTGTTTCTAGCTTGTCTCTGTCCTAAATCATTGAGAGTATAAGTTTATGGCTGACTGGCGTGAACGCAGTGAAATGAATGGTGATGTGGTTTTTTTTCGTTATGTCTCTGAGGGGATGGAAAAAAGTCATGAAGAGGTCTTCTTGTGGGATCTCGATAAAACTTATTTAGATACGGCCATTGATTCATTGTCGGGTCTTTTGACCACGGTTCTTGAAAAAGCTCTGAACAAAAAAAATGTTCCCGGTACAAATTCACTTTTGCAGTCACTTTCGGAATATCGAAAAGCGCAAAAAGGTTATATGTACTTTCCGATTTATTTCATCACGGCGTCACCTCCGCAGATGGAAGAAAGAATTTCGGAAAAATTCTCCCTCGATAATATCAGACCTTTCGGATGTTTCTATAAAGACAATCTGGCCAATATTAGACCCGGAAGGTTCTGGCGTTTGACGAAGCAAGTGGGCTACAAACTGCAGGCACTGTTGCAGCTGAGAACTCGTCTTGGCGAAAACGTCAGACAAATTTGTTGGGGCGATGATAGCGAGACTGATGCAATTATTTATAATCTGTATTCAGACATTTGTTCACGCCGTCTAGGGGCCCATGAGATTCGTACAACTCTTGAGAAGTTGAACGTCACGGGTGACCAAGTGGATACCATTTTGGAATTGCAAGCGAGCATTCCAGAAAATGATCCGGTTGAAAAAATCTATATCAATCTTGCGACGGATACAGACCCTGATTATTATTTGAAATTTGGTCGTAGAACTTTAGCGACCTACAACACCTTCCAGGTGGCGTTAGATCTTTTCCAAGATCGTCGCATTGGCTTGGATGGACTGTATTCAGTGATCCAAGATATGATTTATAACTACGGTTATACCCCTGAAGAACTGATGAAAAGTTTTGACGAGTTCATTCGTCGGGGTGTTTTGGGGCAAGCTTCTTATTTGGAAGCCAGAACTTTTTTTGTCGAAAAAGGTTTGCTCTATCCTTCCTACGAGCCTTCGGTGGCACCTCTTAAAGAGAAGTTGGTTGTAGATGGCCGAGTCTATGAAATGGAAGGGGCCCATGAGCCCTGGATTCCAGATCGCATAGATTACCTTCACGATTATCGCTAAGCCGCCGACTAAGGCCTCTCTATGAAAAAGTCTTCAGGGAATACTTTGAGCTATTCCCTTGCATTGGCATCATCCAGATAGATCAGTTTTAAAGATTTAGTTATTTACCAATTTGCTTTCAACGAATTCTAGCAATGAAGTGGCTTGTTAAAAGTTGTATTTGTAGGATCTTCTGTGCTCTTGGATGTGCTGTTCGGGATAGTGGTAACTAACAAGTTGGTGGGCGTGAGATTTCTGCTTAGAGTTTGAGGAACTGTTTGGCTTTTTAAATTTTCTAAGGAGATTTCTTATGAGTCGAGATATGGCTACGTGGGATGCTAGTGAGTGTGCTTTGATTCTAATTGATTATCAGCCGGAGATGTTTCGTGCAATTCGCTCTGGAGATGCGCGGGTTGTTGAACAGAATGTTTGCGCTGTGGCCAAGGCAGCTGTGGCTTTTGGGATTCCAGTGGTGCTTAGTACGGTAGGTGTAGCTATGGGAGTTAATCAGCACACGATTCCAGCTTTGCAGCGTGTGCTGCCTGGGGTGAAAGAGATTGATCGTTCTAGCATGAATGCCTGGGAGGATGCTGCTTTTTTGAAGGCGGTGAAGGCCACGGGGAAAAAGCGTTTGGTGTTTGGTGCGCTTTGGACTGAAATCTGTTTGGCTTTTCCAGTCATGGAAGCTCTTAAGAGTGATTATGAAGTCTGTTTTGTCGTTGATGCTGTCGGCGGGCAATCGAAGGAAGAGCATAATGTGGCGATTCAGCGTATGATTCAAGGCGGAGCGATTCCAAATACTTCAATTGCGATGATTGCCGAATGGTTCCGCGATTGGAAGTCACCACTTGCCACGGCTGGACGCGAGTCACTTGTTGGTTTGATGAAAGAGCATCACGCCGACTATGAACGTGTGCACATGGCAGAGGAAGCGCGCCCAGATAGCTACGCAAATCATTGAGAAAAAGACGAAGAGCAATCTTCGTCTTTTTTTAAAGTTGAGCGCTTGGTTGTGAAGGCGCTTTGCCTATCGCATCAATAAAGCCAGCGGCCACATGGGAGCTGTCGCAAATGGGTTTTGATTTTGAATTTCCACAACGACACAAGTGCACACTTTCAGTTCTTAAGACAACTCTTCCTGTGCCAGTGCATAATTCTAAATTCCCCGTGATGGCAAGGGGGCCATTTGTGGTGCGCTGAATGTTTAAAGATCCTCCTCGGTGCTGTAGTTCAGTCGCGTCCACGGTGTCGGGTTCGCCACTGGCTTTGAATTTTTCAGTCACATGGGTGCTGTCGCAGTAGGGTTTATTTTTTGATTTTCCGCAACGGCATAAGGTGGCGCGACAGCCGGCTTTAACTCCGTCAATTTCCAAATCTGCTAAAAAGGCGTAAGGGCCATTTTCCCTTAAGCGCATGACATTCACAGCAGGGGCTTCTTCATTGTGAAGATGCTCTGATTTGCTGTGATACTGAAGGGCTCCAGATGGACACTGACGAATGACGGCGGCGAGTTCTTCAGGATGACTGTTCTCAGGGTAAAGCCACTTGCCCGGGGTGTTGGCTAAAAAAACTTTTGGCAACTGTGTGACACAATGGCGAGCATGCATACACTTTTTGGTTTCAAAGGAAATCGCGATGGCAGAGGATTCTGCAATCTCCAATGGTGACGAGTTACTAGACTTTGCCACTTCCGCCAAGGAACTAGCGGAACTTGATGAGGTGATTTTTTTATCTGGGCTTTGATGATTGGAAAGTTTTTGGGCACGCAGGGCCACATCGTGGACTTGCAAGCGAGCCACCTCAAGTTGTTGCAAGCAAGCTGTTATATGGGGATTTTCTTTTTCACGCGTATTAAGTTCCGTGGTCAAACGTAAGAACACGGCTTCAAATTGTTGAAGCCGTTCATTCATGATCACGAGCTCTCCGGCTGACGACAGGGGCGCCATTGATCGATTCATGGCAAAACTCATTCCGGCATGACCCACGGATTTTTCTAGTGATGCTGGCATATGGGTGAGGGTTTCACCGACAATCGCCATCGCATGCATCATCGCAGCGGCAATTTCTAAGAATTCTTTTTTCACTGCCGGAGAGTGATTTTCGATGGTATATGTTTGCACCAAAATTTTTAGCATGAACATGTAGAGTGCATTAGCCAGATCCATAAACTGTGCGGCTAGGGGCTCATCGACTAAAACGCGATGTTGTGTTTCCAGAGGCTTGCGCATCACGGGATTTCTGACAATGGGACGAGACGGATCAAAGAAAGAATTTTTTTCTAACAAATTTAAATATTCACTTTTGATCTGACTAAAGCGCGCGAAGTGCGAGCCCACTTCCTCCAGGGCTCCTTCACCTTGAGTGATAATTGTATCGAGGGCTTTAAAGGCGCTAGCTTTATCTTTAATGACTACTAACCCTGGCAGAGGTGAATCCAAGGGACCAATTTGCTGGGCGGGATTTCCACAGAAAAGTTCTATCTCGCCCATCTTTTCACAAAGCTGCGAAATGGAATCTCTGATTGTCTGATAAAGCTCGCCAACAGTTTCATAGTCACCCAGATGTGGCATTAAAGTTCCATGTGGGGCGACTCGTGAATAAATTTTTTCCGCAGAGAATGTACTGCCATCACGGATTTCTTGTGCACGGGGGCGCTCCAGAAAGATAAAATGATCCAAAGTGTTGAGATCAAATTTCGCAAGCTCCACGACAATATCTGCGGGATACATTCCTGGATAAGCTGGAAAATTCGGGCGCATAAAATGTGGCGTCGAACCAAGGGATACAAAAAGATTGCTTACTAAGGTGAGGTGATTCATTTCCTCTAGAGCAATTCCTAAAATCACTCGACGCCAGCGGGTCACAGCTTCTAATTCTTCAGCATTCAGCCCTTCATTGGCATTTCGTTTCAGTCCAAGAAGCGCGTAAAGATAAAGACACATGAAGTTGTGTTCAAGTTCTGCGGCTTCTGCCAGTGTGGAAAATAATTGCACTCGGGATTCGATTACGATTTTCGAACTCGCCATGAAATAGTCCTTTGGGATGTGAAAGTCTTTTTAGACTATAGAAACACCCCAGGGCTTTTCAATATGCGAGAATACAGTGTGGCAGTCGTCAGTACAGGACGACTATTCAAACTTAAGCGGGAACACGGTAGAAATTGCATCGCCCGTGAAGGATTTGAAATCAACTCTGCGGATGGCATCAACCAAACATTTTTTAAAAGGTGCATCGTTGATCGAAGAAGATGCCACCTCGGCATTATAAACTTTCCCGGATCTTTCAATCGTGAAACTGATGGACGCTTGTCCAACAACACCCGGAGTCTTTTGTAAAAGCTGAGTGTAGCATTTAAAGAACGCACCTCTTTGCAGGCGCAAAGTTTCCTGGATGAATTCCGAGGTCAAACCACCTTCGGCTTTCCCTTGGGTCATCTCAGGTGTCCCTTCCGTCGAGGGAGCCAGGTCTGGAAGATTCTGTGCGGGAGTTTGTTTTTTATAATGTTGTTCATAATCAGTGGCTGTCCAGCGAATGCCATCTCGAGAAACATAGACAGTGCCTTCTTTGCCAAAAGATTCAACTTGAACGTCACCGCGTTTGATGATGATCACGATGCGATCGCCCTCTTCATCAAGTGTGATCAAAGAATTTTCTTCAACACGAATTCGATAGGAAGAATTAAAGTCCATGGTAGCATCGCCATCGGGACCTGTTTCGACAGAATCTAGAGCGAAAAGAGCGGCTCTTTTCGTGAGAGTTTCTTTTTGAGTCATGCTTTTACGAAGAACAAAGACTTTGCCTAGATTGAGTTCGATACGCGCAAGGGGCGCTTCGCCAGGCTTTTGTTTTTCAGTACGGGATGCGATTAAAAAAGAAAGAGCTAAGCTCAGCAAACCGATACCGATTAAAGAAGGGATCAACCAATTGTTCTTCGTCATAGTGAAACTATAACGAAGAACTTATTCGGAATGTACTATTTTGTAGCTGGTGCTGCAGAAGGAGCAGGAGTTGCTGCCGGAGCAGTTGTCGCTGGAGCTGCAGTTGCCGCCGCTGCATTTGCATCAGCTGCTGGTGCAGCCGGAGTTGCAGGCGCCTGTACAGGAGCTGCTGCAGGCAAAGAATCAACAACTGATTTAGTTTTAGAAGAAGTCAAAACAGACAAAGTTAAGCAAGTTACTGCGAAGATGATCGCTGTCCAAACAGTCATTTTGCTTGCCAAAGATTGTGCGCCAGTTGCACCCAACAAAGAGTTAGAACCGCTGCTGCCACCCATGCCCAATGCACCATTGCTTTTAGAATCTTGGATCAAAACTAGGATGATCAAAACAAGAGCAACAACGATGTGGATAATGCCAACGAAAGTATTCATTTAAAGTCTCCCAAAGACCCAGAATATAAAGACAAAGGGGGCGATCCGTCCATCCCAAAGTGGCTCAAATATTCACAATTAGCCCATTTGACGCTTTGCAGCCATAAAGACCTTGGCAGTCCAGTGCTGGCTTCTTTAAACTTAAAGCATGAGAAAAATCCTAGGCTTACTGACTTTATGTTTGTTCCTCACATCTTGCACTTCCAACGAAGGCGCGGTCAAAAAACTCGCCCTGGCTGACGGAGAATCGCAATTTGAGGAAACCCTTAAAAAAGAGTCCGTTGATTTGATCCCTCAGTCTGATTGGTTGCGTGATGCCTATGTGACTTATATGAAAAAGCACACCGAGTTTGAGGCGGACGAAATTAAAATCGTGGGCGAAAATCTTGCCATTGCGACAGTTTCTATGAAGACGTACACCCCAGGGCAACGCCGCATCGTCGCTAAAATTGCGGGCACCGTGGATCCCAGCAAAGTGCGCCAGTTTAACTTTGGAAATGCCATGCAGTTAGTGGCGCAACAAACAGGACAGGCGCCCAATCCTGAGAAGCAAAGTGCTGGTGTTTTTAAGTATCATAAAAGTTCCTCCGGGGACTGGGTGCTCGAAAAGTAGTCAAAATTCATCGCAGGGCCTTGTCGCGATGCGATTTGTTGACCGAGGGCAGGGGATGGCCGACAAAGGCTGGTCTGTTCGCATTCTGACTCTGTCGGAGTCGGGCGTCTGAGTGAGGGGTGGCAATGGCATTTTTAGTTTTTGAGGGGCTGGATGGCTCTGGGAAAAGTTCGTTGATGGTGGCACTTGAAAAAGAGCTGCAAAGACGTGCGATTCAATTTCACAGAACCCGTGAACCCGGTGGCACTCCGCTTGGCGACGAAATCCGCAATATGATCCTTCGCACTGAAGGTCCATCACCACTTCCAAGAACTGAATTGCTTCTTTATGTTGCAAGTCGTGCTCAACATGTCGAGCAAGTGATTCGCCCGGAACTGCAAAAAAATAATTGGGTTTTATGTGATCGCTTCACCGCAAGCTCCGTGGCCTTCCAAGGTGGAGGACGCGATATTTCTGAAGCCGATGTGGTGATGTTGAATAACTTTGCCACGGGCGGCTTGAAAGCGGACCTGACGATTCTTTTGGATCTTTCTGTTGAAGAGTCTCGCAAGCGTCGTCAAGGACGTGGCGAAAAAAATGGTGAATCAGAAGATCGCATTGAATCCGAAGCTGATACTTTTCATGAAAAAGTGCGCAGATCTTTTTTGAAGCAAGCCAAAGACGACGCAAAAGGTTGGTTGGTACTGGACGCTAGAGAAACCCCTGAAGGCTTGTATTTGCAACTTCTCAACGCGCTTCAAGAGCGTGGAATTTTAAAATAAGGAACATTGAACCGTGGCTAGGCTCGTGGATTTTATTCTAGGACATCAAGGCATCATCAAAAAGATGGTGGATTCCTTTGAGGCTGGAAAGCCAGGGCAGACCTTTCTTTTTGTAGGTCCCAGCGGCGTTGGCAAAAGAACAACGGCCTTGGGATTAGCTCAAGCGTTGATGTGCCCACAAAGTCGCAGTGGTTGTGGAAAATGTCCTTCTTGTTTTCGTGCGGCTCAAGGCGTTCATGAAAACCTGCGCATCATTCAGCCGAATGGCGCCAATATCAAAATCGAACAAGCTAAAGAAGTTCTAGAATTCCTCAGTCTAAAAAGTATGGGTGGCAATCGCGTTATCATTTTCGATCAAGCTCAGACAATGAATGCGCAGACGGCGAATGCATTGCTGAAAACATTAGAAGAGCCACCGGAAGGAACTTTCTTCTTTTTGATTGCTCCTAGTGTTGCGGGCATTATGCCGACCATTCGTTCGCGCTCTCGTATCGTGCAATTCAAGCCTTTGTCTATGGAAGATCTGGGGAAACGAGTGAAGGCTCCGACGTGGGCTTTGAAGTCCGCAGGCGGCAGTTTTGAAAAGCTCGCACAATTGCAAGATGGTCCCGAGTTAGAGCTTCGTCAAAAGTCTGTCGATATTTTGAATGTCTTTTTAAAAGACGATGATTTTATCGTGAATGATATGTGGAGAGCGGAATTCAAAGATCGCGCTCAAGGACAGCGTTTGCTTTCTTACTGGGCGGGTTTCTTTAAGGATGCGATCTTTCTACAAGAAAATGCGAAAGCTCAAATCGTGAGTATTGATCAAGCTCCTCTTATTAAGACTTTGGCCGAAAGTTCACGCCAAATGCTTTTAAAACTGACCCAAGGGGCATTCCAAGCAGAGCAGGCGCTTTCAGCTAACAGAGATCCTCAGTTGGTGATGGAAGAATACTTTATCTCCTCGAAGGAATTAAGGTAGAATCTAAGTATGCAACAATGGATTGATGTTCACTGTCACTTGAATATGCTCGAAGAGGGCGTCGATGCGGCCATTCAAAATGCGAAGGCCGCAGGCGTGCGCCGTCTTATTACTATCGGGACTGAACCCGGAGATTTTCAAACTGTTTTAGATATTGCCCATCAGTACTATCCTGAAGTGTATTGTACCTTGGGAGTCCATCCCCATGATGGCAAAGTGTATACAGCGGAGATCGGCAAGTTTATTGAAGATCATGTCAGTGATCCCGTCGTGGCGGCCATTGGTGAAATTGGTCTTGATTATTACTATGATCAATCACCCCGTGAAGAACAGAAAGAGGCTTTCCGCGCGCAATTGGAAATTGCAAAGCGCACGAAAATGCCAGTACAAATCCACACCCGTGATGCCGATGAAGACACGGTGGAGATCTTAAAAGAATTCAAAGGTGATGTGACTGGAATTATTCACTGCTTTACTGGCACAGAGATGCTGGCCCGTGAATCTTTGGATTTGGGATTTAATATTTCCTTAAGCGGAGTTCTTACTTTTAAGAACGCGGATTCTTTGCGTGCCATTGCGAAAATGTTGCCGTTGGATCGCATTCATGTGGAAACGGATTCTCCGTTCTTAGCGCCGATTCCTATGCGTGGGAAAAAGAACACCCCTGCCTATGTTATTCATACGGCGAAGTTTGTTGCAGACCTCAAAGGTGTCAGTGAGGAACAGCTTGCAGAGCAAACAAAGCTGAATGCCCTTAAAATGTTTCCTAAAATTCAATGGTAGTAAATCTGAAGTAAGCGCTGTTCAGCTTTGTGAATCCACGAAGCGAACACAGCCACTTTGGTAGCCTGAGATCGGCCTGAACAATCTCGCTGTCCCGAGGGAAGTTTCTTTCCAAAGGATGCGGAGTTCACTCCAATAATTTTTAGCACTCCATTTTTTTCTAAGAATTGCGGCCCACCAGAGTCACCTTGGCACAAGTGCGTGGGCCAGGTGTCGGCGGAAAAGTATCGATCCGGCGTTTCTTTGAACCAAGGATCAATTTTTAAAACACCGCGATAAAGAGTGCCTGTAGAATAAAGCAAACTTTCCGCGCGATCGCCGGTATAGTTTTGTGTGCGTCCGTAACCATAGGCATAGATCAACTCATTGGAGTAATCGGCGCTGACATCTTCATCTATTGGCACTGTCGAAAAACCTTGGGGGATTGTTCCTGTAAACACTCCGATGGCCACATCATGATCGTAAATAGCTCGTTTGTTGTAGTCGGGATTTCTCGCGAAGGCTATGCCGGGTCTTTGCACCCGTGGACCGAAGGCGCGATAAGTATTTTCAAAGAGGACGCGGAAACCCTTAACTGGGCCAACTAATTCGGAGTCGAAGCAGTGGCCGGCCGTTAAGACTGTGTGGGGGCCAATCAAGGAGGCCGTACAAAAGGTCAGGACTTGCCCCCGGGAATCTAAGAGCTCAATCAAAACCACGCTGCGTGAGGCGGGCGTATTGCGCACAGTTTTGATTTCACCACCGATGATGTCGCTTCTTTGTGCTACGGAGCTATCAAGGGAAAAAGATGAGAGTCGCTGATTGCAACCGCTCAACAAGGTGACAAGTACAGTCCCTAGGCCCCAGGACAGAAAAGCTGAATTTAAAAATTTCTTTTTCAACGCGCACCTCACTGTGAAAGAGGCAACATACTTTAGACCTCTAAAGAAGGAATCGCTTCGGCTTCGAAGTGCAAAAATACAAAATATTTTTGCATGGGGTCCTGAAGTGTCTTGCTACAAGGACGCAAGCGAATTAACTTATTTGTAAGATATGAAGATAACAGTCCAAGACGGTGAACGTTTTAATACCTTTAGTCATTTAATTGCAGCTTTGGTTGCCGCTTGCGGAGTCTGTCTGTTGATGTTCTCGGCCATGGCCAAGCACGACATGTCTCGAGTGATCACTTGCACAATCTACAGTGTTTCGACTGTGGGTATTTATATTATCTCTGTTCTTTATCATGCCTCCCATGGTCCCACGAAAGCTTTGTTTCGGCGCATGGATTATATCGGGATCTATTTAAAGATCGCGGGCAATTATACTCCTTATATGATTTTAGCCATTCAGGGTTTGCGTGGTTGGACCGTGCTTTCTACAGTGTGGATGTTGGCGGCCGCAGGTATTTTCATAGAGATTTTTGTTAAACCGAAAACAAGATTAATTCCTAACTTAATTTATTTTACGATGAGTGCAACGGTACTGCCGGTGATTCACGTGCTGGCGCGCTCGGTTCCAACTTTTGGATTTGCGCTGATCATGTTGGGTTTCTTGTCGTACGCAGTGGGATTTTATTTCTTCATCAACGATGAGAAGATCCCCCATGGACACGGCATCTGGCACATGTTTGTTATCGGCGGCAGTGCCTGTCAGTATCTTTGTCTATTGATGTACGTGGTTTAGTTCAAAATAAAATCAAGCCGTCATGTCTTGGATACCGTGCTTCTGAAAGAAGTTTTGCAGGTTCATAAGGTCGAAGCCTGCCCAGAGATATACATTCGGGTGATTTGTTCTTATAAATCAGAAAGCGAAATTACCCGCAAAGACATCCTTGCTTGAGAACTTATCACTTTTCGTATTGAATCACAGTAAAAAGACACTTTGAGAGGAATCACTAGGAAGCCACTTTCGAGGTGGCTTTCTTCTTTTCGACAAGAGCAAAAAATTCTTTAAGTTTAATATCAAGTTGTTGT